>OLPF01001787.1_pt1 | contig 16355 bp, 16 predicted proteins | sample 1673121 | NCBI WGS metagenome assembly OLPF01 (sample SAMEA3136756, study PRJEB25190) | human gut metagenome
GCGCAATCCGGACACTCCCTCCGTTGCCGGGCGACATCTGGACGTTTTCGAGCCTTCGAGCGTACGAAAGCCGCCCGAAAACGGAATGGATGTCCGAAAGTCGCCCGAAAACGGAATGGATGTCCGAAAGTCGCCCGAGAAGCACGCAGATGGCGGAAACCCGCCCGAGAACGGGGCGGGCGTCCGAAATATGCCTGAAAGCGAATCGATCGTTTAAATCTCGCCCGAAAAAGCGCCTACGAACAAGCTCGACAACACGAGCAAAACGACGACGCCGCGCCCGGCAAGCGACGGGCCTGCGCCGGCAGCGCCTCCTTACCGCCCGAACCGTTCAAAGAACGCAAGCGCGTTTCCACCGCAGAGCGACCCGGTAATCTCGGCACCGAAGCGCTGCTCAAGGTGCTCCTGGAAGGCGAGCATCTTATCCGCGCTCGCGATGTCGGGCACCGGGTCGCACCCGTCGAAGTCGCTTCCCAGCGCCAGCACCCGCTCGCCGCCGAGATCGAGCCAATGCTCGATGTGGCGAGAAAGGTCGTCGAAGGTGGGTGGCGTGGCCGCAGGGTCGTCCACGACGAACAGGTCGGCATAGTTGAGCCCCACGATGCCGCCGCGGTCGCGGATCTCGGCAAACTGGGCATCGGTGAGGTTCCGCTTGTGCCCGCAGACGGCCCGCGCGTTGGAGTGACTCGCTACGAAAGGACGCTCGGCCAGGCTGGCCACCTCGCTAAAGCAAACATCGTTGAGATGCGAGACATCGAGGATGACGCGCTCCTCCTCCATGCGGCGCAGGACCTCACGACCAGTTGCGGTGAGCCCGCGCTCCGGAGCATCGTGGCCGCTCGCGAGCGGACCCGGGGCATTCCAGCTGAGGGACGCCATGAGCAGGCCCCGCTCGGCGCAGGCATGCACCAGTTCGATATCGTGCGCGAACAGCCGAGCGTTCTCGATGGTGCGCACCGCCGCGATACGACCTTCCGCAAGCGCTGGTCGAATGCCGGCCGCCGAGCGCACGTCCGAGAAGCGATTGCCGTGCCGCGCCAGCTCGCGGTCGAGGCAGCAAGATACGTGCTCCCAGAGCGCAGCGGCGCCGGCAGGCTCGAAGGAATCGGGGATGAAGCATGCGAAGCACTGCGCCCAGGGCGTAGCGCCGACCTTATCCGCGGTGAGCTGAAAACCGCCGGCAGAAAGGTCCGCGGCGGCAGGCGGCTTGGGAAGATCGGGAGACGCGGGCGGTTCGCCCTGCCCCGACATGCCAGATGAAGCCGCGAGCTCTGCGGGCATGTTCTGGAACGCGAGCATGGTCGCGGTATCGCAATGAAGATCGAATACGGGATAGCTCATGATGTCTCCTAAAGGTTGATGTTCGACTCCAGAACCGGCGCGTGCGCTGCGCCCGCGGCCGAGCGCTGCGCTTGCGGCCGCTTGCTACGTCCATAGCCGAACGCCACATCCGCGCCGCTCGCTACGCCCGCTTGCTACGCCCGCTCGCGCAATCGCACCACGCCGTTCAGGCGCTCGCCCGCCACCACCATGACTACCAGGAAGAGCACGAGGTACCACGGATAGATCCATGCGCCGACGAACTGCGCGAGCACGCCGAAGAGCGGCGACATGGCGAGCGACCCGATATAGGCGAACGCCATCTGCATGCCCGTGAGCTCGAGCGCGAGCTCCTCCCCGAACCGTGCCGGCGTAGCGTGGATCGTCGAGGGGTAGATGGGAGCGCATCCGCAGCCCATGAGCACAAGCCCCGCGAAGAGCGCCGTGTCGCCCGGCATGAGCACGCATACGAACGCAACCGCGATGAGCGCCTGACCGAGCCGGATCATATTGCGGTCGTTCACCTTGAGCGAAATGAAACCGCTCACGGCTCGGCCTGCGGTGACGCCCATATAGAAGAGGGCGGCCCAACTCGCCGCCGTCTGCGCATCGATGCCACGTGCAAGCGTGCAGAAGGTCGCCGCCCAGTTGCCGCAGGTGGCCTCGAAGGCGCTGTAGCAGAAGAAGCTGACGAGCACCGCCTTCACGCCGGGGATGCGGAGCAGTTGGGCGCGGGTACGGCGCGCGGGGCGTTCCCCGCTCGCACCGCACTCCCCGCCGCCTCGCCCGGAGGGCTGCACACGCGCGCCGCTCGCCCGGGGTTCCCCGCCTCCGCGCTCGAAGGCGCGCTCCTGCCCCTCGCCCACGCACGAGCCTCCATCACCCGGGGAGCGCCGCGCAGGCAGCTTGCGGTCGCGCCAGAGCGGCAGAGAGAGCGTGAGCACCACGGCGATCGCGACCTGGACGCCCCCGAGCACGAAGAACCCCGTCGACCAGTCGCTTCGCTCGAGGCACTGCGCCATGACCATGGGGCCGCCACTCGCTCCCACGCCCCACATGCAATGAAGCCAGCTCATATGCTGCGACTCGTAATGCACGGCGACATAGGCGTTGAGCGCCGCGTCGACGGCCCCCGCCCCAAGGCCATAGGGGACCGCCCAGAGGCAAAGCTGCCAGAACGCCCGGGATTGGGAAAAGCCGATGAGGGCTGCCGCCGTGAGCGCCACGCTCGCCACCGTGACGCGGCCCGTTCCGAAGCGCTCCACCACGCGCACCGACATAAGGCTCGAAACGATGGTTCCCGCCGAGATGATCATGGTCACCACGCCCACCCATGAGATGCCCGCACCAAGGCTGGGGGCCATCGTGGGCCACGCAGACCCGATGGCGGAATCGGGCAGGCCCAAGCTGATGAACGCGAGGTAGATGATGGGTAGAAGTCCCGCAGGCATGAAGCTCACCTACGCGCCGAACACGTAGCGGCTCAGGCGGTCGAACGCCTCTTCGACGCGAGCGCGCGGAAGGGCGAGGTTCATGCGAATGTGGCACGGGCCATGAAAGGGGCGGCCGTCTTGCCAGGCCACGCCCACGCGCCACCCGGCGCGAAGCAGTTCGCCCACATCGCAGCCGTGCTGCTCGCACCACGCGGTGCAGTCGAGGAAGAGCATGTAGGTGCCCTGCGGCTTCACGACCCGCACGCTCTCGAAATGCTCAGCGATATACGCGCACGCCCAATCGATGGTGTCGCCGAGCACCTCGGTAAGCTCGTCCACCCACACGCGTCCCTCGGGGCTGTAGGCACCCATGAGGGCGTGCATGGAGAGCACGTTCATGCTGTTGTAGTGGCACTTGGACGCCTGCGCGAGCACGCGGTCGCGCAGATAGTCGCCGTAGATGATGTGGTAGCTCCCTACAAGCCCCGCAAGGCTGAAGGTTTTGCTCGGCGCATAGAGGGCCACGGTGCGCTCGCGTGCATCGGCGGAAACGGACTGCGTGGGCACGTGCTTGTGGCCGGGCAGGATGATGTCGGACCAGATCTCGTCCGAGACCACCACGCAATCATATGCGCGGTAGAGCTCCATGGCCCGCTCGATCTCGTCGCGCTCCCACACGCGTCCGCACGGGTTATGGGGCGAGCAGAACACCGCAACATGGATCTTGTTCTCGGAAAGCTTTCGCTCCATATCGTCGAAATCCATGCGCCAGATACCCGACTCGTCGAGCTTGAGCGGCGAAAGCACGATCCGGTAGCCAGCGTTCTCGATGCTTTTGGTAAATCCGATATACGTAGGGCTGTGCAAGAGCACTGCATCGCCCGGCGCCGCGAAGGCCTGGAGCGTGGAGACCAGACCGCCGAGCACGCCGTTCTCGTATCCGATATGCTGTGGCTCGAGCTCGGTCACGCCGTTACGGTCGCGCTGCCAGGCAATGATGCGCTCGAAGTACTCGTCCCGCGGATCGAAATAACCGAAGTGGGGCTCCTTCACGCGCGCGACGATGGCGTCTTGGATGGCGGGGAGCACCGGAAAGTTCATATCGGCCACCCACATGGGGATGGCGTCGAACCCCTCCTGCGGGGCCTCCGGGGCACCGGGCGCGCCCAGACCGTCGACGGCCACCGCGTCTTGCCCGTGACGCTCCATGATGCTTGTGAAATCGTAGGTCATAGCGGCTCCTTTGCACGCATGATGGTATCCAGACAAGAGCTGCGAGCGCAGGGCTAGAGCCTCGCGCATTCCCTATAATAGGAACATTCGCCGATTCAGCAATGCCCGCTGCCAAGATAAGGCCAAGGCCCAAGCCCTGGGACCTCTTCGAGTGGCCCGTGGTTCGCAGATGGTTCGCAGACACCCGGTGTCTACGATTCACAAACCACCCGAACATGAATCATGGGCACCGGGTGTCTGCGAACCACGGCACGGGCATCAACGATACCGCAACGGCATTTCGAGACAAGCGCGCATCTTTGCCGTTTCAGAGAGGAAACCATGGCCGATCGCCCAACTCAACAAGCACCGTCCCTTGCGCGACGTGTGGAGCTCCTCGCCCCCGCAGGCGGCCCTAAGCCGTTCGCAGCGGCCCTTGCGGCGGGCGCCGATGCCATCTACCTCGGCATGGGAACCATGAACGCGCGGCGCAAGGCCGAGAACTTCACCGACGAGGAATTCGCCCGCGCGTGCCGGACCGCGCACCTTGCTGGCGCACGCGTCTATGTAACCACCAACATCGTCATCAAAGACGATGAGATGGACGAGGCGGTCGAACTCATCCGCCGGTGCACGGCGCTCGGCGCCGACGCCTTCATCATTCAAGACTGGGGCCTCTTCTCGGAAGTAAAGCGGCTTATGCCCGAAATCGAGACGCACATCTCCACCCAGGCGAACATCCATGACGCACGCGGAGCCGCATGGTGCGAGCGCCTGGGCGCCGACCGCGTAACGCTGTCGCGCGAGCTCTCCCTGGGCGAGATTGCCGCCATCCACGAGCAGTGCGGCATCGACCTCGAGGTGTTCGCCCACGGCTCCATCTGCTTCAGCTATTCCGGGGTATGCCTGCTCTCGAGCTTCTGCCAGGCCGGGCGCTCCGCCAACCGCGGCATGTGCGCGCAGCCGTGCCGCCTACCCTACGAGCTCATTGACGAGCAGGGGCGCGAGATCTCGGCACCCGGCCGCGGTCGGCCGCTCTGCCCGCGCGACACCTGCACGACCGACCTGCTCCCCCAGCTCGTGGACACAGGCGCCTCGGCACTCAAGCTCGAAGGTCGTATGAAGGCCGCCGACTACGTCTTCTCGGTAACGGATGTATACCGCCGCGAGCTCGACGACGTCCTTGCGGGGCGGAATGCGGGCGAAAAGGAGCAGGCGGCTCGTAAGCGCCAGCTCAAGCGCTGCTTTAACCGCGACTTCACGCACGCGTACCAAGACGGCACCTCCGACGACGACATGATGAGCTACGAGCGGTCGAACAATCGAGGCGAGCTCGTGGGCCGCGTCGCCGGGTTCACCGCGCGCGAGCCCCAAACCAAGGGGGAACGCCTGCGGGCGGCCATCAAGGGGCCTGCGGGCACCGCCCACCTCGCGCTCGACGCGCCCGTTGGGACAGGCGATCTCCTTGAGCTGCGCGACGACGATGATCCGGACACGTTCCTCACGGCCCTCGCCCGCCGTGATGCCGCCGCCGGCGAGATACTCGATGTCGAGCTCCCACGACCGCCCGGGAAGCGGTGCCGCGTGCGCATCATTCGTAGCCAGGCGGCAATCGACCGTGCCGACGACGTGCTCAAGCGCGCCTACCCCCGCAAGCGCCCCGTCGATGTGCGGGTGCGTGCCCGCCGGGGCCAGCCGTTCGAGGTCGAGCTCTCTTGCTGCGACAACCCCTCGTTCACCGCATGCGCCCAGGGCTTCATCGTCGAGGAAGCGCGCACTAGGCCCGTCTCGTCCGACGACCTCGTAGAACACGTTGGCCGCATGGGGTCGAGCCCGTTTGAGATGCGGACCTGTTCCGTCGAGCTCGATGAGGGCTGCGGCATGGGCTTTTCCGCCGTCCACAAGGTGCGAGCCGCCGCATGCGACTTGCTCGAGGAAGCCATTCTCGCTCCAAGCCAGCGTCGCACGGAGCTGGCCGAACGCTTGGACATCCCCTCGCACCGCGGCGTGGCGGACTCTGCGAACGAGCACAAAGACGCACGGGGCGCGGAGGCGATGGTTTGCGCGCTCACCACTTCGCTCGAGGCGGCAGATGCTGCGCGCCGCGCAGGCGCCGACCGAGTCTATATGGCCACCGACGACCTCGACGCGGCGGGTATCTCCCCCGCCCAAGCCCGCGAGCTCGGCCTCATTCCCGTGCTTGACGAGGTCTGCCGCGCGGGCGACCGCGAACGGCTCGATTCCTGGGTCGAAACCGGCGCCGCCGTCGCCGTCGGCAATATCTCCGAACTTGCCCTTGCCGCGGAGCGCTCGGCGCTCGCCGAAGTGCGTTCGTGCATCCCCGCACACAACCGGCCGTGCCTTGAGCTCCTTGCCCGAGAAGGCGCCCGCGCCGCCTGGCTCTCCCCCGAGCTCTCGCTTGCCGAGATTGAGCGCATTGCCCCCGCGAGTCCCCTTACGCTCGGCATCTGTGTATACGGAAAGCCGCGCGTCATGACGAGCGAACATTGCATCCTGCAGGTCGCAAACGCATGCATTCACGACTGCGCCCGCTGTTCGCTGCGCATGCGCAAGCTCGCGCTCCACAACATCGACGACAAGATGCTGCCCGTCCGCACCGACATCCACGGTCGTTCTCGCTTGTACGACGCCTATCCCCTGGACCTTACGCCCCAGATGCCCGCGCTCCTTTCCGCTGGCGTGACCCGCTTCCTCGTTGACGGCACCTTGCTCGAGCCCGCGGAGCTCTCCGATCAGACCGAGCGCGCCCGCCGGGCGCTTGACGCCGCGCGCGCCGGACGCAAGCCCGCGCCCCGGCAGAAGGGCTCTTCGTCGGGCTGCCTGTTTGTGGGCGTCGATTAGCCATGGGAAACCAGACTTTCGCCCATCGTTCTTCACGCGGAGATGGCGCGCACGGAGTCAGCACGCCCGCTGCCCCCAGAAATGCCATGCGCGGAAGTGGCCCGTATGCCGTGCAGGAAAGCGCCACGTGCAGGCGCGATGCGCCAGCCGATCTCTCCCCTCGCGTGCTCTACGTCAGCGAAACGCTGCTCGCGGTCGACAAACCCGCCGGCATCATCGTCCATGGGGACGGAACGGGTGCAAAAACGCTCACCGACTTGGTGCGCAATGCCATAGAACGAGGAGCCATAGACCACGTTGCGCCCACATGTGCACTAGAGATCCAGGCGCTCCAGCGGCTCGACCGCGACACGACCGGCATCGTGCTCTTTTCGATTTGCAAGCGCACGCAAGGTGCCTACGATGCGCTGATCGCCGCACACGGTGCGCGCAAGCACTACCTTGCCGTCGCAGAGGGCCGCGTACCTTGGGGTCAGCGAGATATTCGCGTACCGATTGGCAGGGACCGGCACGATGCGCGGCGCATGCGAGCGAGCCGCACAGGCAAAGACGCTCACACGGAGGCGACCGTGCTCGACCGAAGACGCATCGACGGCCGCTGGTACACCCTCCTCGACCTCAGGCTATATAGCGGTCGCAAACATCAGATCCGCGTTCATCTTGCGCACGAGGGCTTCCCGCTCGTCGGCGATGCCTTATATGGCGCGGGCGATACGCGCAGCCTGATGCTCCACGCACGGCGATTCGCCTTTACCGACCCTGTTTCTCGCGCGCTGGTGGACATCCACGCGCCCATTCCCATGCGTTTTCGCGATCTATTCCCCCGCTCGTGCGCGCGCCTCTTCGACATGTAGCAGGATAACGGGCACGAAACGGGCGGCTTGCTCATTGAAGCCTTTCTTTCTGGCTAAAAATGTCGATTTATGGCAATCCGCGCGTGCGTCGAGGGGGCGTCGCGGCCTTCATGAAACCCTCTTGGCGGATAGGAGACGCATGTTCTACCTGTTAACGGTCTTGCAGCCCCACAAATAGTGCTATGGAGCGAGCTCGTCCCATCCAACTTCTCTTCCTCAATCGCCAGAAATCGACATTTTTAGCCAATTTGGCCCTTCTCAGGTAGAATTCGCCAATCGCGCAAGCGTAACGCGGCTCCATAACAACAAAGCGCGGTCCGAGCTTGCAAGCCCGGACCGCATAAACCAAGTGCTTCTTTGGCGCGCTCGTAGCGCGGCCCATGCAAACAAGCCTGGACCGTCCCCTGCGCATACAGCAACCTACAGAACGGCGATACCTACAGAACGGCGATGACCTCGATCTCGACCAGCGCGCCCTTAGGCAAAGCCGCCACCTGAAACGCACTGCGCGCGGGGTACGGGGGCTCGAAATGGCCCGCATAAACCTCGTTAACCGCAGCAAAGTCGTTGATGTCAGCTAGGAGCACGGTGCTTTTAACAACCTGCTGCATCGTTGCTCCCACCTCGCCCAGAATCGCGGCGATGTTCGTCAAAGCCTGCTCCGCCTGCGCCTCGACGCCATCCTTGAGCTCGTTCGTCATCGGGTCCAAACCAAGCTGGCCGGACAGATAGAGCGTATCCCCCACCTTGACCGCCGACGAATACGGCCCCAAGGCCGCCGGCGCCTTACTCGAAACGATCGCTTCTTTGTTCATCGAGACCTCCTGGTAGCCGTACGGTACGTCCCCTATATCGTAATACCTTACTCCGGCCATCCCACACAACAAGAACGTAGACGCCCCTTGGCACATTAAGCCAAGAGGCGCTTGGGGAGACTTCCTATGCGAACCCTTCAGGCCGTCAAGGCAGCGCTCGATTATCCACCTAGCCAGCCCTACCAAGAGCGTTATCCGCGCTACTTTGTTACCTCGAGCAGCGGTGCACCTGCCTCAACGGCATCCCCCGCGGTGGGAATGAGTTTCACACTTCCATATTCTGCCGAATTAGAAACGGCGAGCACCACACAGTCAGGGTGGCCGGCGGCGGCGATTGCTTCCCGGTCGAATGCAAGCAGGGGCTCGCCTGCCTCCACCCTCGCGCCTGTCGACACGTAACCCGAGAACCCCTCGCCGTTCATGTCGACGGTGTCGATGCCAACATGGACGAGCACCTCAACACCATCGTCTGCAACCAAGCCCACGGCATGTCCCATCACCACCGAAACGGTTCCCGAGCAAGGGGCGTACGCAACCGTGGATTCCGGCCAGATGGCACACCCCTTTCCAAGCACTTCGCTGCTGAAAACCGGGTCGGGTATATCGGACATGGCGATAACGCGGCCAGAAACAGGTGCCGCAAGCGCACCTGAAGCCGCATCGATGCCGGCAGGGACCCCATGGGGCGCCTCCGCCTGCACCTTGACCGCCATGTGGCCGATGGTGTCTTTCTTCTTGAACATGTCAAACAAGCCCATACAGGAACTCCTTCGAACGAACTCGGCGAGCGGGAGAGCCTGTAAGGTGTCTTGGTCCGCCGCCTACTTATCGGGGGTCAAAATCTCGATATACCTTCCAAGCTGGTCGTCGCCGGCATCCGAAATAATCGAAAGGCCTTCAAGGCCGAACACGCGCACATTTGAGACGCGATGGAACTTGCTGCTGTCGCACAGGATGTACGTGCGATTCGAATTCTCCTTGACCAGCTGCTTCTTAATAGCTTCGTCATGGCTGGGATTAGTGACGCCGCGGTCGACACTCACCGCGTTAACGCCCAGAAACGCCTTGTCGAAATAGAGGTCCTTCAAGATGCCCTCGGTGATGGGGCCAGTCATGGACAGCGTGCGCGGATTGTACGCGCCGCCAATAACGATGACCTGCGCGCGCATCTCGCCCGTGATATAGCAGGCGCTGCCGTTCGCCGTGTAGATCGTGACGTCGCGATCGATGAGATGCCGAAGCAGCGCCGTGCAGCTCGTTCCCGAATCGAGATAGACGGTATCGCCGTCGGATACCTCCTCGAGCGCCCGCTGCGCCATACGCTCCTTCTCGGCGGCATGAAGCGCGCCGGTCACCATCACGCCGAGCTCATGCGAAACCGCATTCAAGCGCACTGCTCCGCCCGCCAGCAACTCAACGCGGCCCTGCTTTTCGAGCTCCTTAAGGTCGCGCCGAAGCGTTGACACCGAGGTATCGGGCACCAGCTCCTGAAGCTCCTCGATCTTCAACAGGCCCGACTCACTGAGATGCTGCAGTACCAGCTGTTGGCGTTCATAGGGAATCATCGTGCCTCCTTGTGGAATCCTCGCCCTATTGTAGCGTTACGGCCCCACAATCGGCCCGACGGCCACATGCGGCATCGACTCCCCTATAGGCCATGCCGAGTTCGCGGCCGCCGACATGAGCGCCCCTATTCCGGGCATGTCGACGGCCGCGATCAGCGCTCCTCTGCGCGACGGCGTCCCCAGCGGGCGCGGCGCGCGTTTTGGACGCGCCAGCTACCGCACGCGCCTACGCCAGCTCGTCGTCACGGCCGGTGAAGACGAAACCGAGCACCGCGCCGACCACCGTCGCGATGAGCATACCAATCATCGCGAAGGCGAAGTTCATCGCATCCTGGCTCACGAAGGCCGGGAAGGTCGTGACCGAGCCGAACACGAACGCTGTGCAGACCACGTGGGTGAGCCCGCAGAACGCTCCGCCTGCAGCGCCAGCGATAATCTGTGCGCCCCAGAGCTTCTTGTTCTTAACGAGCATACCGAAGAGCGTCGGCTCGATGATGGCCGAGAGCGCGATGGTTACCACACCGGAAGCGGCAAAGCTCTTGAGCTTCTGGTTGCGCGCCTTGAGGAGCACGCCGAGCGCCACGCCAATGACGCCGAAGTTGCACGCAAAGGTGAAGGGGCAGATGAAGTCGAAGCCGTTCTGGGCGATGTTGTTGATCATGATGGGGTTGACAGCCCAGTGGATACCCATGGAGACGAGCACCGACCAGCCGCCGCCCACGAGGATGCCCGCGAGCACGGAGCTCCTGTCGATGAGCCAGTTGACCACGAAGGCGACGCCCTCGCCTGCGTACACGCCGATGGGCCCGATGACCATCATGGTAAGCGGCACCATGATGATGAGCGACACGGCGGGGAGCACAACGAGCTTCAGGGTCTCGGGAATCTTGTCGTCCAGGAACTTATAGAGGAACGAGTACGCCCACACCGCGAGAATGGCCGGAACCACCGTGGAGTTGTAGTTCATGAGCACCACGGGAATGCCGAAGAAATCGGTGGTGGCACCGTTGCCGACCTCGCCCATCAGGTTGATGAAATCAGGATAGAGCAAGCATGCACCGATGAGTGCCGAAAGGTAGGGACTCGCACCGAAGCGCTTGCCTGCCGAAAATGCCAAGAGCACCGGCAAGAAGTAGAACACGCTCATGGAGAGGGTGTACCAAATAACGTAGGTGCCAGAGCCCTCGGCAATCACGCCGAGCTGCGTGAGCAAGATCAGGATGCCGCGCAGGATACCGGATCCCGCCATGGCGGGGAGCAACGGAGCGAAGATACCCGAGACGGCGCTGAACACCTTGCTCACCACGCCTTCGTCGCTTGCAGCGGACTCGGTTGAAACCTCGGTGCCCGCACCGCCAACGAGCGCAGAGAACTTCTCATAGAGCTTGGGCACCTCGGTGCCGATGAGGATTTGGTACTGGCCGGCTGCGCTGACGGTGTTGATCACGCCGTCGACCTCTTTGACTGCGGCATCATCGCACGCAGCATCGTCCTTGAGGTTGAGACGCAAGCGCGTCGCGCAATGCGTCAAGCCCGTGATGTTTTCCGGGCCGCCCACGGCGTCGAGAATGCCGCGAGCCGTAGCATCCCAATCGCGTTTTGCCATAAGGGCTTCCTTCCTTTCTTGCCGCGACCGAGCGGTTCCGCGCGCCCGGCCCCCTCCATACCGCCCATCGGCGCATGCGGCGCAGCACAGATGGGTGCCTCTCGGAACCGGCTAGGCGATAGAAGCCGATTCCGATGATAGCTAAGCTGGAAACGATGCTGAATCTGATTACGGCAGGCTGCTTGCCTCGGCCGCTGCCCTACTCTGTGCAGGCGCACATGAGGCGCCGCATGAGAGCGGCTGCCTCGATTCCGCTGTTGGCGTCTATGACGCGCTGGACCTCATCGAGCCCCACGGTCTCAATCGCTCGATCGAGCATGTGGATCATCGCGATGTTCTGAGCGCACTCCTCTTCGGCATCTTCGATAGTGGGGAACGTGTCGAAGTAGATCGCGTTGTTATAACCATGCTTTTTGAGGTAGTAGATGAATTCGAGGGTCTTCATGGGACTTGCGGTGCCGATCATGAGGCCGTCGTCCATGACACCGTAACCGTCGTTGAGATGCACGCCGAAGAGCTTGCCGCGCCCGCCGAAGATATCGCACGCCATGGCAGGGTTCTCATGCTTCATAAGCATGTGGCAGTAATCGAGTGTCACGCCCAGATTGGGGCGATCAACCTCGGCAAGCATCATGCCCGTGATACCCATGCTGTCGATGAACGCGTAAGAGCGCTCCTCGAACGGCTTGTACTCGATGCTTATCTTGAGATCGGGCGCGTAATCGCATACGGCACGATAGGCGCCAACTAGCTGGTTCCACACGCGGGTATAGTCGATCTGGAAACTGTAATCAAATCCGTCGAACCCGAGCCAGATGGTAACCGTATCGCCGCCTGTGGCGCGGCAGTAATCGCACGCCTCGCGACAGAGCTGAAGAGCCTTGTCTGCGACAACAGGATCGGCGTTACCCAGCTCTCCATTGATGAAGTCGCCGCGGAAGCGAAGGGCGGTCCCGTTGAGCTTCAGGCCATGGGCATCGAGCAGCTGCTTCATCTGCTCAGCCGGCATGGCACCCACGTGCTCTGGATAGTTCAGGTCCACATGCGTGAGGCCGACCTCCTCGAATTGCGCGAACACGCGATCAAGATTCCTGTCTCCAGACCGGAAATACGAGTTGATTCGAGTCGCCAGCTTCATAGCGGATGCTCCTTTATCTCTCCGGATTCGACGATCCGACCGTCCGTCGTTCTCGTCACGCCTTTCGTCGTGGCTTATTGTATTTCAAAGTTTTTCAAATTTCATCACTATTTTTTAAACTTTGTCATAGAATTTCTTTGTGTGCTACAAATGATGTCACATCATGTGACTTCTACCAGCTATTTTCTTGTTTTGTCTAATTTGAAAGAAGGTGCTTGGATTTGAACTATTTTGATTCTATTTGACCACTGCTACCATTCACCGACCATTTTCGACCGTTCGCCATCTCTCGAAGAGAGGAAGCCTGCCATGCTGCTTTGCCCGAGCATGATGTGCGCCGACTATGGGAACCTCCGATCTGAGGTCCAAGCCCTCGATGCCGCCGGCGCCGATATATTTCACTGCGATGTCATGGATGGGTCCTTCGTTCCCAATATCGCCATGGGTCTCATGGACATCAAAGCCGTTCGCAGTGCAACCAATAAGCCTGTCGACTGCCACCTCATGATTGAAGAGCCCTCGCGCTCCATCAACCTATTTCTCGATGCAGGCGTGGACCTTATCTACATCCATCCGGAATCTGAGCGATATTGCGTCAAAACGCTAGCCGCCATCCGCGATGGAGGGGCCAAAGCAGGCATTGCGATCAACCCAGACACATCCATCGCTTCCGTTGAAGAACTGCTCAATGAGGTTGATTACGTCATGGTCATGACGGTAAACCCCGGTTTTGCAGGTCAGGCGTTTATAGAATTCACGGCAGATAAGATCGCTCGCCTTGCCGCGCTCAAAGAACGCTACGGATTCACCCTCACCGTCGATGGCGCCTGCAGCCCGGAGCGTATCAAAGCTCTGTCGAGCATCGGTGCAGATGGCTTCATCTTAGGCACGAGCGCTCTTTTTGGCCGGGGCGATTACGCGCAGAGCATTAACCAGCTTCGCGCCCTTTAGCAGCAGTAATGCCCAATCGAACCGTATGGAACACAACTAGCAAACGCGAAAGTACCAGAGAAAGGATCTCGTATGAGGGTTGGCATCGGAAATGATCATGTAGCGATCGAGCTAAAGAACACTATCAAAGAGCACCTTGAGCAGCAGGGATACGAGGTTGTCGACTTTGGGACCAACTGCCCGGAACGCTTCGACTACCCTATATCCGGCTATAAGGTTGGCAAGGCGGTCGCCTCAGGCGACGTCGACCTCGGCGTGCTCATCTGCGGCACGGGGGTGGGTATCAGCCTTGCAGCAAACAAGGTGCACGGCATCCGTGCCTGCGTGTGCTCCGACCCCTACTCAGCAAAGCTCAGCCGCGAGCACAACAACACGAACATCATCGCCTTCGGTGCTCGTGTCGTAGGGCCAGAGCTTGCGAAGATGATCGTCGATGAATGGCTGAGCGCAACATTCGAAGGAGGACGCCACCAGCGGCGCATCGACATGCTAGCCGAAATCGAGGAAACCCAGAACCTCACGGCAGCGCAATAAACTTAGCGATAACGCAAGAGGCCCGCCGCGCAGCGAAGCAAACAGCGCGACGGGCCTCTTTTTCTTATTTCGAGCCCCTCAGGACATAGCATTAGCAACGGCAAGCATGCAAAGCGTGGCCCTAAGCACCCACGGGTCCCAAAGAAAACCGCGATGGCGCGCAGCGCCGAGCCCTCCGCCTCCCTCCCCCGCACGGACCGATGCGCGAAGCGCGAGGCCCCCCAAAGCACTTGCATAAGCCCTCCGCCATGGGCCGATGCGCGCAGCGCGAGCCCCCAAGCCATCTCACGCACGTGCCCCGTGCAGGGGCAATGGCGCGCAGCGCCGAGCCCCCCGGCCCCCTCCCTCCCCCCACCCCGCCGCGAGCCCGTAAACGCAGGAAGGCCCCGGAAGGATTCCTGAACGCGTTTCCCGCAGCCGCTCGGCTCTGCCGAGCGGCGAGGACCACGCCCGAAGGAACCTTCCGGGGCCTTCCGGTGGGAGTCTAGGACTCAGCTTAGAACTCGTGACCGCACTTCTTGCAGACGCGGATCGAGGTCTTGTGACCATCGAGCTCGCCCTGCTTGTGGCCGACGCGAGTAGCAGCACCGCACTTGGGGCACACGAGCATCGCGTTGGAAGCGTCGAACTTGGCCTCCTGCGAGACGATGCCGCCCTGCTGGTTCTGCTGGTTGGGACGGACGGCCTTCTTGACGACGGCCACGCCCTCCACCTTGATCTTGCCCTCGGCGGGGTACGCGCGCAGAACGGTGCCCTGCTTGCCGCGATCCTTGCCGGAGAGAATCTTGACGGTGTCGCCCTTCTTGATTTGCATCTTAGGCATGTCTGTCTCTCCTTTCCTTACAGGGTCTCGGGAGCAAGCGAGACGATCTTCATGTACTTCTTGTCACGCAGCTCGCGCGCCACGGGCCCGAAGATACGGGTGCCCACCGGCGAGCCGTCGTTGTTGATGACGACGCAAGCGTTGTCGTCGAAGCGAATGTAGGAACCGTCCTTGCGACGGACCTCCTTCACGGTACGAACGACGACGCACTTCACAACGTCCTTCTTCTTGACGTTGGCGCCAGGCGTGGCCTCCTGAACGGCAGCCACGATCACGTCACCGATTCCCGCATAACGGCGCTTGGAGCCACCGAGCACCTTGATGCAGCGAACCTTGCGCGCACCGGAGTTATCGGCGACGTTCAGCATGGTTTGCATTTGAATCATGGTAGTTCCTCCGAACTTAGGCCAGCGAGAGGTGCGCGGAGCTCATGCCGAGAACCGGGGCTCTACGGGAGCCGCACCCGCGCACGTCACTGGTGCGAACAATCAAAGCAGCCTACTTGGCGCGCTCGATGATCTCGACGAGACGCCAGCGCTTCATCTTGGACAGAGGACGGGTCTCCATGACGCGAACACGGTCGCCCACGCCGGCAGTGCACTCCTCATCGTGTGCATGAAGCTTCTTGGTAAAGGTCATCATCTTGCCGTACTTGGGATGACGCTTGCGCTCCATGGTCTGGACAACGATGGTCTTGTTGCCCGAGATGGAGACGACCGTGCCCGTACGGACCTTACGCGAATTACGCGTGGTATCGCTCATGTTATCTCCTCAAGCTCTACTCTGCCGCAGCGGACTTCTCAGCCGCGATCTCGCGGGCGCGCTGCTCGGTGAGAACACGCGCGATGTCCTTCTTCACGGTCTTGACGCGAGCGGTGTTGTCAAGCTGGCTCGTGGCCATCTGGAAACGAAGGTTGAAGAGCTCGGCTCGACCTTCCTTCAGCTTTTCGGCGAGCTGCTCGTCGGAAAGCTCACGAATCTCTGCGGGCTTCATTACTTATCCTCCCCGTCCTGGTCAGCGCGGGCCACGATCTTGGTCTTAATGGGGAGTTTGTGCTGGGCCAGACGCAGGGCCTCGCGGGCAATCTCCTCAGACACGCCGGAAATCTCGAACATGATGCGACCCGGCTTCACGACGGCCACCCACTCCTCGGGATTACCCTTACCGGAACCCATGCGGGTCTCAGCGGGCTTCTTGGTGATGGGCTTGTCGGGGAAGATCGTGATGAACACACGGCCGCC
>OLPF01001790.1_pt1 | contig 16341 bp, 21 predicted proteins | sample 1673121 | NCBI WGS metagenome assembly OLPF01 (sample SAMEA3136756, study PRJEB25190) | human gut metagenome
CTGCTACAGCTAAAGCTGCAGCATGAGCAAACCTGTTGTTATTTCCAACTACAAAGCTATCAAAAGTGTATCTAGGATTTAATGTTGTATTTGGATAACTATTGGAATTATTTGATAATTGCTTTGCAACTTGAAGTTCTTCTTCAGATACGTCATCTTTTAAAATTACTGTTATTTCACAATTTCTATTAGTAATATAGTTAAAAGTATTTTTAAATAAATCATGATATCTTGAAAGGATGGACTCTTTTTGAAAAGCATTATTGGCAATTAATACAATATTGCCATTGTCAGCACTTTCTATGTCTAGATCCCTAATCCAAGTTTCATAAGCAATTTTTGTAGTTTCATTTTTTAAAAGATCTTTAGCTTTTGTTAATAGTTCATTTAATTCCTCTTTTTGCATTACTTTCAGTCCTTCCAAAGTATATTCATAACAAAATATATATAAAGTGTATAAAGTTATACACATAGTTATCCACAATATTGGTATATAATATCAAAAATTTTATGAGATAGTCAATACAAAAAAATATTTATTTAAAAAAGCAAAATAATAGTTATACTATATTACTATTATTTTGTTTTTCTGATAAAGGATAATTGGTAATCTAGATAAATATGTTTACAAAGCTGGAAAAAAGTAGTATAATAAATAAAATTTAGTGAAAGGAAGTATCAAACAATGAATATATGGCATGATATTGCAGAAGAACGAATAAAGAAAGATGATTTTGTAGCAATTATTGAAATTTCAAAAGGTGGAAAAAATAAATATGAATTAGACAAAGAAACTGGTATGTTAAAATTAGATAGAGTTTTGTATACTGCTACACATTATCCAGCAAATTATGGATTTATTCCAAGAACTTATGCAGATGACCACGACCCATTAGATGTATTAGTTTTATGCCAAGAAAAGATTATATCATTAACATTAGTAGAGTGTTACCCAATTGGAGTTATTAAAATGGTAGATGGAGATGAACATGATGAAAAAATTATTGCTATTTCTAAACAAGATCCATTTTTAAACTGTTATCATGATATTACAGAAATACCAAGTCATATTTCAGCAGAAATTATGCACTTTTTTGAGGTATATAAACAACTAGAAGGTAAACAAACTATGATTGAAAAAGTTATGGGAAGACAAGAAGCGGAAGAAATTATAGAAGAATGTATTGAAAAATACAAAGAAAAATTTGAAAATGAGGAATAATTCTTAACCGACCAAAAAGGAGGGAAAGGATGATAATTGCAGAAAAAATTATATTTAATGTAGTTGCATTTTTTTTATTTGTTTTGCTATTTTTTAAAATGATAAGAAAGAATGATACCGGTTATTTAGGAATTCTTATTTTACAAGCAATAGGGATTGCTATTAATTTTTTTGAAATTATTTTACATATATACCAAAATATATTGGCTAAGATCATAATGTATTTATTTGCTATTGTAATTCCAATTTTTATTTTAGCATTAGAGAATAAAGGAAAAAACTTTCCAGAATTATTAGTAATTTTTAAGGCAAAAGTATTACTATTATTTCATGATAGGACAGATGCAAAAACAATTTTAATAAAATTGGTAACTAAATATCCAGAAAGTTATTTAGGACATAAATTGTTAGCTGAAATTTATGAAAAAGAAGGCGGAATGCGAAAAGCAATTGATGAATATGTAAAAGCAATTGATGTTAAAAAAAGTGATTATGATTCTTATTATAGAGTTGCGTACCTATTAAATGAATTAGGAAAAAAAGATGAATCTGCCACTATGTTACAAAATTTATTGCAAAAAAAAGCAGATTATTATAAAGCTTCTTGTTTATTAGGAGACATATTATGTGACAAGGAACAATTCAAAGAAGCAATTACAATTTATATGGGAGCATTGCGATATAATCCAAATGACTATGACTTATATTATGGACTAGGAATTGCTTATACTAGACTGAACGATTTTCGGAAATGCAAAATTATGTTATGAAAAAGCAGCAACTATTAACAGTGAAGCTTATAGTGCAAGATATCATTTAGCACAAATTTCTTTAATTTATAGAGATTTAGATAAAGCAGAAGAATATTTTACCATTTGTTTATATTCAGAACTTCTGGAGTCAAAAGCTTATTTTGAGTTAGCCAAAATCTATATGTTAAAAAATGAAAGAGAAAGAGCAATTACTTTTATAAATAAAGCGATTGAGTTAGATAAAAGCTTAAAAGTAAAAGCAGATGAAGAGCCAATATTTATTCCAATTAGAAGATATATAGAGTTACCAAAAGTGGAGGAAGTAGAAGAAATAAAAAAAGAAAAACAAATAAAAATATCACTGAATAAAAAAGAAAAAGAAATGATAGAGTATTTAGAAAAAACTTATTTAGTGGTAACAAATTTAAATTTGCAAAAGCTTGGAAAAGAAACAAAATTAATGAAAAAACAAAAAGAAGAGGAAAAAGAATTAGGCGAAAACTATTAATAGGTTAAATAAAGTCACAATTTTTTTCATATAATAAATTAAATAATATGAAAGGAATTGTGATTTTTTTATGATGAGAGAATTTGTAGTAGTTGGTGGAGATTTACGTATGGTAAAGTTAATAGAAATGCTTGCAAAAGATGAGGGAAAGGTTTATACTTATTCACTAGAGAATGCAAAAACCCTAAAACAACAAAAAAATGTACAAAAACTAGAAAGCATAGAAAAATTAAAAGAATTTGATGTAATTATTGGTGGAGTTCCGTTTTCTAGTAATGGCGTACAAATTAATAATCCTTTTAGTAATACTATAATAGAGATAGAAGAGTTATTTAAAAATATAAAAGGGAAAACATTGATAGCAGGTAATATACAAACTAAAACGGAAGAGTTAGCAAAACTGTTTAATATAAAGGTAATTGATTTATTAAAAATAGAAGAACTAATAGTTTTGAATACCATATCAACTGCAGAAGGTGCCATTCAAATTGCAATGAGTGAGACTTCTAAAACAGTTCATGGAAGCAATGTACTAATAATGGGTTTTGGTCGTATTGGAAAAATTTTGGCAAAAATGTTGAATGGAATAGGAGCTTGTGTATATTGCGAAGCCAGAAAAAATGAAGATTTGGCTTGGATAAAAGCATATGGATACTCTCCAATTAAACTACAAGAATTAGATCAAAATTTAAGTCAGTTTGATATTATTATTAATACAATACCAGCAGTTATATTACAAGAAAAACAACTTCAACAACTGAATAAAGAGTGCCTAATTATAGATGTGGCATCATTACCAGGAGGAGTAGATAAAGAAGTTACTAAAAGGTTGCGGAATAAGATATATATTTGCCGCCTCATTACCTCGGAAAAGTAGCTCCAACTACTTCTGCTGAATTTATAAAAGAAGTGCTATATCATATATTAAATGAATTACGGAAAATAAGTAATTTTTTTATTTGTTTCTTATACAATAGAAAAATAAAATAAAAATTTAAAGGGAGGAAAAAATATGTCAATTTTTCAAGCAATTATATTAGGAGTTGTACAAGGACTAACAGAATTATTGCCAATTTCAAGTTCTGCACATTTGGCTATTATTCCATGGCTGTTTGACTGGACAAAATCAGAAAGTTTTCGGATTAGCATTCCAAAGTTTCGATGTTGCACTTCATTTTGGAACATTACTTGCTATAGGAATATTTTTCTTTAAAGATTGGATTGCATTAATAAAAGGACGGATATTTCCAGTTAAAAGGAAAAAAAACATTAGAAGGGAAAATGTTTTGGTATATTGTACTGGCAACAATACCAGGTGGAGCAATTGGATTTTTGCTAGACCATTTTGTGGGAGATAAGCTAGAACAACCAATAATTATAGGAATTGCTCTAATTGCAATGGGAATAGTATTGTATCTAGTAGATAAATATGGAAAAGCAAGAACAAATTATGAGAATATGACATTAAAACAAACCTTTTTAATAGGATTGTCTCAAAGTTTAGCATTTATTCCAGGAGTGTCTCGTTCAGGTATAACAATGACAGCAGGAAGGTTAATGGGAGTAGATAGAGCTTCAACTGCTAAATATTCGTTTTTATTATCAACTCCTATTGTTTTTGCAGCTACTTTATATAAAATGAAAGAATTTGCTTTTGGAGAGTTATCTTTTTACATAGGAATTTTAGTAAGCTTTATGGTAGGATTATTTGTAATAAAGTTTTTACTAGAATATTTAAAAAAGGGAAGTCTTAAAGGCTTTGCTATTTATAGAGTAATAGTAGGAGTATTAATTATAGCTATGGCATTTATTAAATAATAAGGAGGAAATAAGCATGTCTTTTATTGTAGCAATAGATGGACCAGCAGGAAGCGGAAAAGGTACTGTAACAAAGCAAGTAGCACAAGAAATGGGACTAACTAATATTGACACTGGAGCAACTTATCGATGTGTTGCTTTAGCAGTAATAGAAAATAATGTTTTATTAGAAGAAAAATCTAAAATAATTGAACTTGCTAAAAATATAAAAATTGACATGGATACACAACAAAATGTTTTTTTAAATGGAAGAAATGTAACAAAACAAATTCGTTCAAAGGAAGTAAGTGCCATTGTTTCACAAATTTCTAGTATTAAAGATGTTCGTTTATTAATGGTGGATTTGCAAAGAAAATTAGCAGAGGGAAAAGACGTTATTATGGAAGGCAGAGATATTACAACTTATGTTTTTCCGAATGCAGATGTAAAAATTTATTTAGATGCATCAATAGAAGAAAGAGCCAAAAGAAGATATAAAGAAATGCAAGAAAGACAAATAGAAGCTACTTATGAAGAAATTTTGGAAAATATTAAGATGAGAGACGAAAACGATAAAAATAAAGAAATTGGTTCATTAAAAATAGCACCTGATGCGATTGTAATAGATACAACAGAACTATCAATAGAAAAAGTTACAGAAAAAGTAAAGGAGATTATTAAATCAGCAAGGTAACTTAACAAGATATAGAAGGACTATGTTATTAACTTCTAAAATTACCAGAAAGGATAAATATATATGGAAATAATAAGAAAAATAATAAAAGCTTTTTTTCATTTTTTAGTAATTATTGTATATAGACCTAAAGTAATAGGGCAAGAAAATGTACCTAAAGAAGGTGGTGCTATATTATGCCCTAATCATGTACATGCTATGGATTCTGTTATTGTTGTAACTACTAATAAAAGAAAAGTACATTTTATGGCAAAAGAAGAATTATTTAAAAATGAATTTATTAAATGGCTTGCTAACGTATTTGGTATCTTTCCTGTTAAAAGGGGAGGAAAAGATATTGATGCTATTAAAACATCTTTAAAAGTTTTAAAAAATGGAGGCTTGTTAAACATTTTTCCAGAAGGAACAAGAAATGGTTTAAAAAAGGGATTAAAACCTAAAAATGGAGCAACCTTAATTGCTGCAAAAGCTAAAGTTCCAATTATACCAGTTGGTGTACAAGGAAGTTTTAAACCCTTTACAAAAGTAAAATTAAATTATGGAAAACCGATTAGTACAGAAACTTTGGATGTGCAAGATAAGGAAGCAGTGGATGCGTTTACTTTAAAGGTAATGGAGGAAATAGTTAGATTGACAAATGAAAAAAATTGAGTTATAATATTTAAGTTAAAAATTAATCTATTTAACAGAAGCCAAAGCATGACTTCTACTTAATAAACAATTAAACAATTGAATCAAATTAAAAGGGGAATGATTATGAACAATCAAAAAATAAGAAATGTAGCAATTATTGCACACGTAGACCATGGTAAGACAACATTAGTAGATGCCATGTTAAAGCAAAGCCATATATTTAGAGAAAATGAACAAGTAGCAGAAAGAGTAATGGATTCCAATGACCTAGAAAAAGAAAGAGGAATTACTATTCTTTCTAAAAATACATCTGTTATGTTTAATGATGTAAAAATTAATATTGTAGATACACCAGGACACGCAGACTTTGGCGGAGAAGTAGAACGTGTATTAAAAATGGTAGACGGAGTAGTACTATTAGTAGATGCTTTCGAAGGAGCAATGCCTCAAACAAGAGAAGTATTAAAAAAATCTTTAGCATTGAATTTAAAGCCAATTGTAGTTATTAATAAAATTGATAGACCAGGAGCAAATCCATTAAAAGTAGTAGATGAAATTATTGAACTATTTATTGAATTAAATGCCAATGATGACCAACTAGATTTTCCAGTTGTATTTGCATCAGCCAAAAATGGAATTGCAAAAATGGATTTAAACGAAGAAACAGATAATTTACATTGTTTATTTGAAACCATTATTGATAAAATTAATCCACCAGCATGTGATGAAGCAGGAACAATGCAAATGCTAGTTTCTAACATTGATTATGATGACTATTTAGGAAGAATTGCTATACGGTAGAGTAGAACGTGGCAGTATAAAAAATGGAATGAATGTTGCTGTTTGCAAAAAAGACAAAACAGAAAATGGAAAAATTGCAAAATTATTTACTTATGTTGGTCTTAAAAAAGTAGAAGTAGAAGAAGTAAAAGCAGGAGATATTATTGCACTTTCTGGAATTAACGATATTCATATTGGAGATACCATTTGTGACATAGAAAACCCAGAAAAAATACCATTTGTCGATATTGATGAACCAACTGTTTCTATGACATTTAGTGTAAATGATGGACCATTTGCAGGAAAAGAAGGAACTTTTGTAACATCAAGGCATATTCGTGATAGATTATTTAAAGAATTAGATAGAAACGTAAGTTTACGAGTAAAAGAAACCGATAGAGCAGAAAGCTTTGAAGTTTCTGGACGTGGAGAATTACATTTGTCTGTATTAATTGAAACAATGAGAAGAGAAGGATTTGAATTACTAGTTTCTCGTCCAAAAGTTATTTTAAAAGAAATTAATGGAGTAAAATGTGAACCCATAGAAAGACTTGTTGTAAATGTACCAGATGATTGCATTGGGAATGTAATAGAAAAATTAGGAAGAAGAAAAGGCGAAATGGTAAATATGGAACCAGCAGAAGCAGGGCATACTAAAGTAGAATTTAAAATTCCAGCAAGAGGGTTAATTGGTTATAGGACAGAATTTATGACAGATACAAAAGGAAACGGAACAATGAATAGCATATTTGACTCTTATGAAGAATATAAAGGAGAAATATCTTCAAGAACAAGAGGTGTTATTGTAGCATTTGAAAAGGGAACTTCTGTAACTTATGGGTTATACAATGCACAAGAAAGAGGAGATTTATTCATAGGACCAGGAACAGAAGTATATGAAGGTATGATTGTTGGACTTAATTCAAGAGGGGAAGATATTGCCATTAACGTATGTAAAGAAAAACATTTAACAAATACAAGAGCATCTGGCTCGGATGATGCATTACGTTTAGTACCACCAATTCAGTTTTCATTAGAAAAAGCAATCGAGTTTATAGAAGATGATGAATTAGTAGAAGTAACACCAAAAAATATTCGTTTAAGAAAGAAAATATTAGATAGTAAAACAAGAGAAAGAATGTCAAGAAAATAAAATGTCTAGAAAAAATAGGAGTAGAAAATGCTAGAACAAATAAAACAAGAAGCTCTTGATGATCACATTCCCATTATTATGGACGACACATTAGCAGTAATTGAAAAATATTTACAAAAGATTAAACCAACAGCTATCCTAGAAATAGGAACAGCTGTTGGTTATTCTGCTATTTGCTTTTCTCCATATTTAGGGGAGAATGGGATAATTGATACTATTGAATTAGACGAACAAAGAGCCAATAAAGCAATTGAAAATATTCAAAAAATGCAATTACAAGACAAAATAAATGTTATGGTTGGAAATGCAGTAGAACTATTGCCAACACTTCATAAACAATATGATGTAGTATTTATTGATGCTGCAAAAGGAAAATATCCTATTTTCTTGGAACATGCATTAAAACTTACAAAAGTAAATGGATATATTTTTGCAGATAATGTTTTATATAAAGGATATGTGATGAGTAATTATAATAAACATAAACAACGTACAGCAGTAACACATTTGCGTGAATATATTCGGCAAGGTAACACAAAATAAAAGGTTAGAGACACAAATACTTGAAACAGGAGATGGATTGGCTATTTCTAAAGTATTAAGTTAATATTTTAACAAATAAAAAGTATGGAATAAAAATGTTCCATACTTTTCTTGAACTGTGCGGTTTGCGAAGCAAACCTGTACATGTGGCGAAGCCACTTTTCTTATTGATATATGTTGTAATCAATGTCTGGGAAAATACAGTCTCGTTGCTGTAGCATTTTTAAAAATTGTTCGTCAATAGTATTATTTTTTATTTGATAATATAATTTTGAAAAACGTCCAATATGTTCTTTAATTCTTTTTTTGGCATAATCCACCATTGTTCCATTTGTAATAATAAATAGCCAATCACTACTTTGAGCTAGCAATAATTCTCTAGCACACTGGTTTAATGCTCGTTTTTTTAATTCATCTTGCTCGTTTGGAAATTTATGGGCTAATTCTACCATTCTTTCGCCAGCTTTATGCAAGTGTCTATGTGCATAATCATTAGTAGGATTTAACCATACTTCACTATATCCTTTTGCACCCCAACTAGAACGACAAGGAGTAGAAATTTGAATATTAGGGAACTGCTCAATATATTCACTTGGAGTAATTAATTTAAAATTACAATCGTCATAATAAATTTTTTTAAATAAAATGTATAACCAATAAGGTCCTTCATACCACCAATGACCATATAATTCTGCATCATAAGGGCATACCACAATAGGAGGAGTATCCATAATATTAGAAAGTTGCTCAATTTGTTTTGTTCTACAATCCAAAAAATGACCAGCTTGTTTTTCAGCAGAATCTTTTGCCCATTGAATATTATAATAATCTTTATTGTCATCTTTAGAAGTAATTCTATAATATTTAATACCAGTATGAACTCTAACACCATTACAAGCAATATATGGTTTAATGTAGTCATAGTCGGCTTCATATCCAATGTCTCTATAAAATTCACGATAATTGTAATCACCGGGGTAACCGTTAATAGAACTCCACACTTGACGAGAAGTTTCAATATCTCGTCCAAAAGCAACAATTCCTTCAGGAGAAACAATAGGTGCAAAAGTACCATAAATAGGAGTTGGATCTGCATATAAGATTCCATGAGATTCTGTAATAATATATTGAATGCCAAATTCTTTTAGATATTTGTCTGCTTCTGGAACATAACCACATTCTGGTAGCCAAATACCTTTTGGTTTCCTTCCAAAATATTTTTCATATGTTTGTACTCCGTACTGCAATTTGTGCTTTTACAGTTTGTTCTGTTACATAAAGAATAGGAAAATAACCGATGTGTTGCTCCACAAGTAATAATTTCTAAAACACCAATATCCTGAAAATGCTTGAAACCTTCAATTAAATTACAATGATAAACATCCTTAAATACATGTAAGTCATTAGAATATCTATCAAAATAATAATGTGCTAGTTCATTTAAACGAGTATCATTTTTAGTTCTTGTAATTTCTTTTTTGGAAAGCTCTATATGTTTTTCCAAATAACCAATATATCGTTTTTGCAGTAAAGTATTATCTAACATTGAAAGAAGAGGGGGAGTAAGTGACATTGTAATACGAAAGTCAACTTTTTCCTCCTCTAGCTTTTGAAAATTTAATAAAAGTGGTATATATGTTTCAGATATAGCTTCATATAACCATTGTTCTTCTAGATAATCTTCACTTTCTGGATGATGAATAAAAGGCAAGTGAGCATGTAATATAAAACTGACATATCCTTTGTTATTGTTCATAACCTTCTCCTTTGTAAATATCTTAATTTAAATTATTTATCATGAAATCAGAAGAAGGATTACTAGATGGATTTGATAAAATGTTTAATTCTTCATCATGATAGATTTGTTTGTATAAATCATAAATATTATAAATTTTTCCCATGTTTTTAATAAAGGCAAGAGTTGCTACATTTTTATGAGAAACTTGATTTGTTTTTACATTTTTAAAATAAACCATTTTTTGTTGCCTTTCAAAAAGAATGTGGTCATTAGGAACTTCTAATTTGTTAGAAGAGGTAATATATAAATCTTTTTGAATAACAGGCAAAGTTTGTGGTTTTTGTTTTCTGAAAAGTTCAATAGTGTAAACACATTTTGCATCATGAATTGGCAAATACCAACTGTTAGCAAAATCATCTACTTCAACTTCAAAAGTATAATGCTTATCTTCATTTCTTACTCTTAAAAAGGGAATGGTATTATTAAAAAAGTTTTCTCCATATTGAGAAAGATAATTTTGTCTATCTTTTTCAGAAATATCCCAGTAAACGAAAAGCATTTTAGGAGTTTGTGCTAAAATTTTTACTACAGTTTGATTGTAACGATAAGGTAAATCATAATATTCTAGCATATTAATAGGTTCAGAATTTGGCTTTATGGTTTTCTTTTTTGAAGAAGAAGTGCTTTTTGATGTTGCTTTTTTAGAAACGGTTGTACTTTTTTTACGAGTTGTTTTTTTTGTAACTTTAGCTTCTTTTTTTATAGCCTCTTTTTTGGCAATAGTTGTTTTTGTATTTTTGGAAGCTATTACTTTTTTTTCGGAAGCAGTATTTACTTTGACTGTTGTTTTTTTTGCTGTTTTCTTTTTTCCCACAGTAGCTTTGCTGGTACTGCTCTTTTTTTGACTAACAGTTCTTGTTGGTGATTTTAATTCCTTTTTAACTTCTTCTATTAATTCTTTTGCTTTTCGTGGCATGAACCTTTCCTCCTTAGTAAATTATTATTTAATAGTATATCATAAGAAAAGAAAATTCAATAGAAAAAAAGAAAATTTTTCAAAAAAATTTGTGATAATTTGTTTACTTTTATCAAATAATCTTATACAATAAAAGAAATTAATAAAAACAAAATATTACAATGGAAAAAAGAGTTTGAAAGGGGTAAAACAAATGAAAATATTAATGCTCACTTGGGAATATCCACCAAGAATTGTTGGTGGAATTGCTAGAGTTGTACATGATTTATCAAAAAGGCTTATTAAAGATGGACATGAGGTTACTGTTGTAACTTATAAAGAAGGCGATTTACCAGATTATGAAAATGATAAGGGAGTAAAAATATATAGAGTTCCTAATTTTGAAATTAATCCTAATAATTTTATTGACTGGATTATGCAATTAAATTTTAATTTAGTTGCTAAGGCAACAGAGATAATAGCTAAAGAAGGAAAATTTGATGTAATACATGCTCATGACTGGCTAGTAGCTTATGCAGCCAAAACTCTAAAAAATTCATTTGGAATTCCATTAGTAGCAACAATTCATGCAACAGAAGCTGGAAGAAATGGAGGAATTCATGATGAAACTCAAAGATATATTAATGATAGTGAGTGGCTATTAACTTATGAAGCATCAGAAGTAATTGTAAATAGTAGTTTTATGAAAAGTGAAATTCAAAGATTGTTTGGATTACCTTATGATAAAATAAATGTTATACCAAATGGACTAAACATGACAGCATTTTCTGGATTAGAAAAGGATTATAGCTTTAGAAGACAATATGCAGCAGATAATGAAAAAATTATATTAACAATGGGAAGAATGGTATATGAAAAAGGTGTACAACACTTAATTGCAGCAATGCCAAAAATCCTTGCTAACTATCATGATGCTAAATTAGTAGTAGTTGGAAAAGGTGGAATGATAGATGATTTAAGAATGCAAGCAGATGCACTAGGAATTAGCCAAAAAGTTTATTTTGCAGGATTTTTAAATTCAAGAAAAGTACCAATTTACCAATGCTCTGATATAGCTGTATTTCCAAGTACTTATGAGCCATTCGGAATTGTAGCATTAGAGGCAATGCTAGCAGGAATTCCAACAGTCGTATCAGATGTAGGTGGATTAGGTGAAATTGTAAAACATGGAATTAATGGTATGAAGAGTTATGCAGGAAATCCAAACTCAATTGCCGATTCTGTATTAGAACTATTATATCATCCAGAATTATGTGCTAATGTAACAAAAGCTGCAAAAGCAGAAGTAAAAGAAAATTACAATTGGGCAAAAATTGCACAAGATACACATTTTACTTATCAAAAAGCTATTTGCCAAACAATGGCACAAAGACAGGCAAACCAAATTGCACAAGAAAAAACACAAAAAGCTAAAAAAGCAAAAAATACAGAAGGAGAAATTACTAATCTTTTAGCATTTAAAAAGAAACATGCATATGCATAAGAACTAAAAAATAAAGGAGACGATAAAAGTGAAGGTTTATGATAAAGCAAACGAATTAGCAAAAGATTTATCAGAATCAACAGAATATATTACTTATAAGAAAATAAAGGAAGAAGTATACCAAAATCCAGAATTAAAAGAAAAAATAAAAGAATTTGACAAACTAAGGTATGAAGCACAAGTACTGGCAATTCAAGGCGAAAAACAAGATGAAACTAAAATGCAAAAATTGCAAGAGCTATATAATTTTATTACTAAAGAACCAAAAGTAAAGGAATATTTTGATGCAGAAGTAAAATTTAATGTATTGTTAGCAGATGTTAATAAAATTATTGGTGATGCTGTAAAAGATGTTTTAAAATAATGGAAATATAATAGGAATAGGAACGGGTTTTATATATAGAAATAATCTATATTTTAAAATTGCGTTCCTTTTTTGTAGATTAAATATAAAATTTAAGGGGGAAAAATTATGGAGTATATTATTATTGCTATTGTTTTAATTGTTGTATTAATCATATTAAAAAGTATTTATGGAATTAGTATAAAAAGAATAAAAGAGTTATCCGAAAAATCTTTATTGGATGAAATAGCAAATAAATTGCCAGATGACGAAGAAGTATGCAAACAAATGCTAGAACACATTAATAATAGTAAAGTAAAAGTTAAAAGAAGTATTGATGAAAAATCACGGAACAAGTTTATATATGGTAATAAGCAATACTATTTTAATAGGTAATCTAAAAGGAGGATATGCTAGAATACAAACACTAGCACATGAATGTATGCATTCCATCCAAAATAGAAAGTTATTGTTATTTAACTATATATTTTCTAATATTTACATACTATATTTTCTTGTAATTACAATTTTTACAGTATTTAATATGGTAAGTAATAAAATGTTACAATTATTTATATTAACTATTACAGGATTTATATTTTATGCAGTAAGAAGTTATTTAGAAACAGATGCTATGACAAAAGCAAAATATTTAGCAAAGGAATATTTAGAAAATACTGAAAAATGTAATTCCATAGAGATTGAAAAATTAATGAATTCTTATGATGAAATTAATAAACAAGCAATTCCTTTTACTAATTATAGTTTAATACTAAAGGTATTAACAAAGATAATTATTTATTGTATTGTATGTATAATTAGTAACTTTTAGAGATTAAGAAAACATAGTATTAATAAGTGTTTTTATAAATAAGTAAGTGCTTAATTAAATTATTAATATAAAATATTGAAAAAAGTATATAATAATGATAAAATAATGATAATAAAATTTAAGGAGGAAATTATATGATAAATATTAGACCTGTATCGGATTTAAGAAATAAATATCCAGAAATAGAAGAACTAGTTCTTAAAGAAGATGAAGCAGTTTATTTAACAAAAAATGGATATGGTTCAATGGTGGTAATGAGTTTAGAGAAATATTCTAAATTAATGAGTGATTTAGAATATAATGAGTATATTGAAAATGAATTAGATGAAGCAGATAAAGAGGCAGAAAATCTTAATACAAAATATTATACACATGAAGAAATGAAAAAAATGGCTAGGAGGATATTAGATGGCAAATAATAAATATGCAATAAAATATTCTACTACATATATTAAGCAATTTAATAATATTTTAAAATATGTTATAAATGATTTGAATAATAAAATTGCTGCAGAAAATTTTTATAATGAAGTAATTAAAGAAATAGAAGCTAAAAGTTATAATCCAACAAGTTACGAAAAGTATATATCTAATAGAAAAAGGAAGAATACATATTATAGGATTTATGTAAGAAATTATACCATCTTTTATACAGTCAAAGATAATATTATGGAAATTAGAAGAATTTTATATTCAAGAAGAAATTTGGACAAATTAGTATAAGAAGTAATTAAGTAAGTATTAAAAATTAAACTTTAAATGTTATTATTGAGAAAAAATTTTTATAATATAAAAGAAGTTAAAAAAAATAATCAGAAAAATCTGATTATTTTTTTGTTTTCTTCAAAAATTCTGAAAAAACTCTTTAAAAATACATTAAAATAACATATAATAAAAACAAAATTTAAATTAGGAGAAATGTATGACAAAAAAATGGGAAGTTTATGAATCGGACGAAGAACTAGTAACAACAATAGCTAAAAACAACAATATTTCTGAATTGATTGCTAAAATTTTAATAAATAGAGGTATTACTAGCCAAAAAGAAATTGAAATATTTTTAAATCCCAATAGACATAATTTCCATAATCCATTTTTAATGCCAGATATGCAACTAGCAGTGGACAGAATTATAAAAGCAATACAAGAAAAAACGAAAACAATTATTTATGGAGATTATGATGTTGACGGAATAACAAGTATTACAGTTTTAAAGAGATTTCTTTCAGAATGTGGGTTAGAAGTAGACTATTATATTCCAAATAGATTAGATGAAGGGTATGGATTAAATAAAGTTGCAGTAAAAGAAATTTATGAACAAGGTTATCAATTAATAATTACTGTTGATTGTGGAATATCTGCAATAGAAGAAATAAAATATGCAAACTCATTAGGGATGGACGTAATTGTTACAGACCATCACGAAACATTAGAAGAACTTCCAACAGCTACAGCTGTTGTAGATGCTAAAAGAAAAGATTCTAAATATCCTTTTAATATGTTAGCTGGGGTAGGAGTAGTTTTTAAATTAATACAAGCGATTTCTATAAAAATGGGATTGAAAGAAGAAAAATATTTAAAATATTTAGACATTGTTTGTGTAGGAACTATTTCCGATATTGTTCCTTTAGTAGATGAAAATAGAGTGATTGCAAAACTAGGCTTAAAGTTAGTAGAAGTAACAAAAAATGTTGGATTAAAAGCAATGATAAAGGCGTCCGGATATAAGACAATTGATTCTAATATGATTTCTTTTGGAATTGCGCCAAGAATCAATGCTTGTGGAAGAATGGGATATGAAGAAGAAGCTATTAAATTGTTTTTAACAGAAAATATTACTAAAGCAAATGACATTACTATGTTATTAAATAAATATAATAAAGAAAGACAAGATATAGAAAAAGCAATTTATGAAGAAGCTATTCAGAAGATAGAAAAAGAAAACAATAAAAATTGTATTGTTTTAGCAGGAGAAAATTGGCATCATGGAGTAATTGGAATTGTTGCCTCAAAAATTACAGATATGTATTATAAACCAAGTATTTTACTTGGTATAGAAGAAAATATGGCAAAAGGTTCTCGGAAGAAGTATACAAGGATTTGACTTACATGATGCTTTGTGCAAATCTAGTTCATATTTGGAAAAATATGGTGGACATAGTATGGCTGTGGGCTTAAGCCTAAAAAAAGAAAACATAGAAGCATTTAAAAAAGCGTTTGAAACAATAGTAGATAATGCAAATATTGACAAATTATTACCTGTTATTTATATAGACAGCCCAATAACGAAAAAAGATATGGAAAAAGAAATAGTAACTCAATTAAAATTGTTAGAACCATTTGGAGAGGCAAATAAAATGCCAATGTTTCTTTATAAGAATTTGAAAATTGATTCTATTAGAGCATTATCTGAAGGAAAACATTTAAAGTTAACTCTACGAGATGAAAACTATAAAATAGATGCTATTGGTTTTAATTTAGGAAAGTTAGCAGAGCAATACCAAATTGATGATAAAATTGATGTAGTAGGGACATTAGAAATTAATAGTTTTAATGGAAATGATACTGTACAAATTAATTTAAAAGATATAAGAAAATCATATTAGAACAATTGTTGTATAAATTTATGTAAGTTATTTAAACTTAAAAATTAAATAATTAATGTTAAATTGCAAAAGTGAAATACAGTTTTACAATTTACCACAAATTTATAATGTAATATAAAACACAATAGAAAATAAATAGCAAAAAACTACAAAATTTTTATTATTGTACACTTGACACAAAAGAAGAAAAGGTATATATAAAAATAAAAAGAAAAAGGAGAAAATCATGAAAACTGAAAACCGTTGGGAGAGTAACACACACACACACACACACACACACA
>OLPF01001791.1_pt1 | contig 16341 bp, 17 predicted proteins | sample 1673121 | NCBI WGS metagenome assembly OLPF01 (sample SAMEA3136756, study PRJEB25190) | human gut metagenome
CTTTTGGTAACTGTTTTTTTATTATGTAAAATACATTAAGCGAATATGAAGATTAAGAGATTTCTTGTTTTGAATAAATGTTTCTGCTTCACATCAAATATTCACGAATGAATATATAGCAAATTAATTATGGATTGCTATTCGTTATTGAATTTTGAATAATTTAAGTTTTTTGGAAAATAAAGTGCGTATATAGAGATGCGTTGAAATTAAAGGCTTATGAAGTATATTCAAAAGAAAACAAAAAGTAAACGAATTGGCATATAACTTGCATTTCATATAAGTAGGCGCCAAAAGAAAGTTATTATAATTGACATTTTATTTATTACCGAAAAATCAGAAACATTTACATGAAATGAGAAAGGAAAAAGTATGAGTACACAGAATACAAATCTGGAACGACAGACTTTTGCCAAAACTCTTGGAAGAGGAGAGATCTGGGCATTTGCCTTTGGTTCCGTTGTAGGATGGGGCTGGGTAATGCTCGCAGGAGGCTGGGTAAGTTCCGCAGGTAGTGTAGGAGCTATTATCGCATTTGTTGTCGCAGGACTTGTTTGCGGATTTATCGGAATGGCATTCGCAGAACTTTGCCCGATGATCCCACAGACGGGAGGCGTACTGGTATTTGCTTACAGAGCTGGAGGATATAAATTTGGCTGGTTTGCAGCCTGGGCGATGGCCTTTGCTTATGTCGCTGTAGCTTGTTGGGAAGGTCCGGCATTTGGTAGTGCGGTGGAGTATTTGATTCCTCAGTTGACGCATAATGCAGATGTCCTTTACTCTATTGAGGGCTATGATGTGACTTTGCTATGGGTTATTATTGCTATAGCAGGAACCTTGTTCACAATTATATGTAATTGGATAGGTATGAGTTTTACAAAGATCGTTAATACGATTGCTGCATTGGCTTTAGTTGCGGGAGGATTGATATTTTTTATAGGTGGTGTGACATTAGGAGATGTTTCCAATGCACTTCCAACATTTAATAGTGGATTCAATGGTATCTTTATTGTTTTAATGGCTGCTCCGGCTATGTTTGTTGGATTTGATGTAATTCCACAGTCTGTAGAAGATATGAAGATTCCAATGAAGCAGGTTGGTAAAATGGTTATTTTGGCAATCGTTCTAGGGGCAATATGGTATATCATGATGATTCTGGGATCTGCCTTCGGAGCACCGGCATCCGTACGTGACAATGCGAGCATACCGGTAGCTGATATTGCTACTTATGTATTCGGATCGAAGATCTTTGGATCCTTCGTTATCATCGCCGGTATCGGTGGGATCCTGACAAGTTGGAATGCGATGTATATAGGGGCAACAAGAATCATTTTTGCATTAGCGAGAGCTAAGATGCTTCCGCCTGTATTTGGCAAGTTGCACCCTAAGTACAATTCTCCGACTGCAGCTTTGATTCTTGTTGGAGCGTTAGGATTGGCATCCGTATTTCTAGGAAAGAATGCGTTGGGATGGTTCGTAGACGCAAGTTCCTTCGGCACTGTAGTAGCATACTTCTGTGCAGCGATTTCGTTCTATAAGTTAAAGGTGGATGAACCAGATACAGAAAGACCGTTCAAAGCTCCTCTTGGTAAGTTTATGGCTATTCTGGCCATTGTATCTTCCGGGTTGTTCATATGTATTTATTTGCCGTTCAGCCCATCTGGCGGTCTTGGTCACATGGAATGGATCATGGTAGCTTTGTGGACAGTAATTGGTATTATTCTGGCAATCTGTGTTCGATGCAGTAGCTACTCACACGTTACAGTAGCGGAACGCGAATACCTGATCTATGGAGAAGAATACGCAAGAAAATCCATCGTTGAAGGAGAGAAATAATCAAAGATGGATGGAAATTCCACATATGTGTAACTACGAAAAAAGTCCTTTGCTCGAAAGCAAGGACTTTTTTCGTGAACTCTTTATGTAAAGAAAACGCCCTGCAATTTCGCAGGGCAAATTTTTATCAGTTCTTAAATAAGATTCATATCTTTATATTTGTTGTATTTTCTTGAAAATGTCGGCTGGCTGATTCCTAGTAGTTTGGCGGCTTCCTTAGTGTTACCACACTTATTTAAGGCAGTTTTGATTAAAGCAGCCTCAATGGAGGCAATTACTTTATCTATGTTGAGTGCATCGGGATCAGTAGAAGCAAACGAGGAAATGGAACTTTGAATTGTTCTGTAGGCATCTCCCTGCCTACTGTAACTCATATCATGGATCGATGTCAGATTATCGGATTCATTAAGGATGTATTGGCGTTCTACGAAGTTAGAAAGTTCTCTGACATTTCCCGGCCAATTCATAGACATAAGTTCTAGCAGAAATGTATCCGATACCCTTTTTTTTGTGTTGTATTTTTTATTAAGGCGCTCTATGAACAGTTCGGTCAGAGCTGGGATGTCATCTCGGCGCTCTCGCAGTGGCGGAATATTGATGGAAATGACGTTGAGCCGGTAATACAGGTCTTCACGAAATGTTTTTTCTTCTATCATTTGCTTGAGGTTTCGGTTAGTCGCAGCGATGATTCGAACAGACACTCTTCTTGTTTTAGTGCTCCCCACGCGGGTCACTTCACCATCCTGCAGGACGCGAAGCAGTGAAGATTGCAGATTTAGAGGCAATTCTCCGATTTCATCAAGGAATAATGTTCCGTTATCGGCAAGTTCAAATAGACCAGGCTTGCCGTTGGGATCCGCTCCTGTAAAAGCACCGCCGACATATCCGAACAGTTCGGATTCCAGAAGATTTTCCGGGATAGCGCCACAGTTGATCTTAATGTAGTTGCTATCTTTACGAAGACTATTGTAATGGATGTATTTTGCAACGACTTCCTTGCCAACTCCCGTTTCTCCGGTAAGCAGCACAGTAGAATCCTTCGGAGCAACCTTTGCAGCAAAATTGAAAACTGAGATCGTATTGGCACTCTCACATACGATATTTCTCATAGCAGAAGCGTCAAAGAATTGCTTTTGATAGCGTGAAATCACTTCCTTGGCCAGTCGTTCCTTTTTCTCAAGCGAGATAATCTCAGAAATATCGCGCACGTTGGTTACAACGGCAATGATTTCATTGTTGTTGTTAAAAATGGGATTTCCTGTGACAAGCACATTTTTTCCGGAAATCAATTCTTCTCTTGTGGTAACGGATTTCTTAGAAGCAATTACATCTCTGGTGATATGAACTTTCATTATTCCGGCCTTGATAAGATCATCCATGTGTTTACCGACATATTCAGATCGCTTGTGACCGGTTAAGTTTTCGTATGATTTATTGACATAGATAGTGACACTGTTTTTATCGGTTATATAGATGCCATCATAGGAATTTTCCAGAACAGATAAAATAAAGTCTTTGTTTGTAAGCATAGTATTGTTCATAAAATCACCAGCCTTTCATTATTGGATGTGAAAGAAAAATAAGCCATAGAGGCAGAGAATTGTCGCTATGGCTTAAAGATGTCGCGCATTTATATCATATTGATTATGATATACTATTTTTTCAACATAGGGAAGATGTAATCGAAAATTTTCAGTGTTTTGTTAATATCTTCCTCTGTATGTGCTGTAGAAATATAGATTCGACCTCTAGCGGATGTTAATCTTACGCCGTATTGTGTTGCTAGCAGATAGAGTTTGTCGTAAGAATCTTTGTCCACATTTTCCAAACAGTCACGGAAATCTTCCGGTGCTCTGTCGATGCCCAGCTGCATTTGACAGATAGCGTTGTGGTGGTTGGCATAAACTTTGATGCCGTGCTTTTTACCCAATTCCATCAGCCCGTCTGTTAATTTCTTGCCCAGTGCATCCATCTTTTCATAAGTGCCCGGTTTTTCCAGCTCTGCGATGGTTGCCAGGGAGGCTGCTACTGCGATCGGAGTAGCGTTGAATGTTCCGGATGGGTGAACCTTTTCCATGAGTTCTTTCTTTCCACAAATCATGGAGAGGGAGAAACCTCCGGCGATAGCCTTACCGAAGATTGCCAGATCTGGCGTTACGCCGAAGTACTGCTGAGCACCGCCCAGGGAAAGACGGAATCCTGTGATTACTTCGTCAAAAATCAGCAGAGCGCCGCGCTTTGTGCACATATCCTTTACAGCCTGCAGGTATCCTTCTTTTGGCAGGATAGGACCTTCGTCGCACATGTATGGCTCCATGAGAACGGCAGCGATGTCATCGTGGGCATCCAGGATGGATTCCAGCGTTTCAGCGTCGTTCCAAGGTGCTACGATAATATCATTTGTAGTATCCAGTCTCTGTCCAGCTGTGTTCATCAGTTTGTTGATATTGGACTTTGGTCCCAGCTGATCGATATTGTCTGCACCGATGGTTACTTTCTGTTCATCTGCCCAGCCGTGATACTGACCTTCAAATTTTACGATTTTCATTTTACCTGTATGTGCTCTGGCTACACGCCATGCATGCATATTTGCTTCTGTACCGGAGCTCTGAAAACTTACCATTTCTGCACATGGAATGATTTCTGTCAGCTTCTTGGCCAGTTTACAGAGATCTTCTGTCGGGGTGGAGAACTGGGAACCTTTTTCCAGCTGTTCTCTTACTGCTGCGTTGACGGACTCTGGAGCATAGCCCAGTATCATCGGACCAAACCCTGCTACATAGTCAATATAATCGTTGCCATCAACGTCGTACATGTGTGCACCTTTGCCATGGGTCATGCAGATGGGATACTCTTCATTGTGAGCTTTATGAAAAGAACTGCTGACTCCATCAACGAGATACTTTTTTGTTTCAAAGAATAAAGCTTTTGATTTTTCTGTTTTGAATTTTTCCATTGTTGTGTCACTGGTGCTGATGGTGCAGGACCAGTGATACCTCCTTTCATGTCTAATAAACGATGTTATTGATAGAAAGCTATTTATTGACATCAATATATAACGCAAAAGTTATGCCAAATTGGAAGGGCGCTATGAAAAGATTAGTACCTGCTTCGCTCTTGTGTTTTCAAGGAATATACCGTTTCTCTGTACTGCAAAGAATTGTGTCGGGGATTTTGGAAGGACGTGAGTATTCGTTTTTGAATAAGCAAATTATGATTGAATTATAAAAATGAATATTGAATGAAATTCAACTACGCCGTCAATGACAAGTGTCAGAGAGGGCAGTATAATAGAGACAAGAACTTTTGTAAGAAATGCGAGAGGAAAATATTGACAATCGGCATGGGGCATGGTAAAATATGTCAAACAATAAAAGAAAGGGGTACACTATGTTAACGAAACAGGATATTACAGTATTATCGGAACTGCTGGATCAGGGATTGAAGCCGGTACGGGAGGATTTAAATCGGCTGCATAAGGATTTTGAGGGATTAAATAATAAATTTAATGGACTGCGGCAGGATATGAATGAAAAGATCGAAGGGCTTCGAACGGAGATGTATCAGCTTATTGGAGATTTGCGTGAGGAAATGAGAACTGAGATCAGTCGGCTGGATAATAAGATCGATACTAAAATCGATGGTCTGCGTGAGGAGATGCACTTTGAGATTTCAGGTCTGCGGGAGGAGATGCACTCTGAGCTTTCAGGTCTGAGGGAGGAGATGCGTACTGAGATTCGACGCCTTGATGACAAGATCGATAATAATATCAGTAGTTTGCGTGAGGAAATGCACCGGGGATTTGACGAGATCCACACTATTTTGAATACAGATATTTCGCCGCGGTTAAAGACGATAGAAGACTGCTATTTGAAAACTTTTGAACGGTATTCCGAAAGTGTTGACCGCCAGAAAAAAATGGAGGAAGACATCAGCGTTATGAAAGACGTTATTCAGGAGCACAGCGTGCAGCTGCAGAAACTTTGCAGTTAAAAAGGAGAGCGTAATGTTTGACAGGACAGAGTATAACATGAAATTAATCGGCAGGAATTTAAGAATACTCCGTGAAAGAAGTGGATTATCTGTAAAAGAAGTCATGCATTATTTGGGTCTGGGATCTGTTCAGGCTATTTACAAGTATGAAAACGGGATATCCTATCCTCCACTGGATAAATTCCTGGCGATGATGAACCTGTATGAAGCCCGGTGGCAGGACGTGGTCTGCGGACCTGGAAGTGATATCTACAGGAATCAGCAGATCTGCTGCAGAAGAGAAAAACCGATTGTGGTATTTGAGCTGCAGGTAAGAGAAACATGCGAATATTTGGATTTGCTGAGGCGTCAGATCAGTGCATGGGTCCACTGTCATGGTTGAATTACCCCTTGACGGCTCTCTGCAAAACGAATATAATAAAACAGTATGAATTGCCTTTTGATGGCTTCGCTTGCATGGTTTGGGTCCTGCGCAATAGGACGCCGTGAACCTTGTCAGGTCCGGAAGGAAGCAGCAATAAGCGGAAGCTCTTATGTGCCGCAGATCAGCCTTCTCCTACGCCTGCGGAGCTTTCAAAGGGCAATTTGTTTTATCAGCAATCGGGAGGCGAAGATGTATACAGCATTGTATCGGGCATACAGGCCTGAGGTCTTTGATGAGATCCTGGGACAGGATCATATTGTGAGGATCCTGAAAAATCAAATACAAACGGACACGACAAGTCATGCATATTTGTTTTGCGGAACGCGAGGTACAGGAAAGACTACGACGGCAAGGATCCTGGCAAAGGGACTGAACTGTTTGTCTGAAGGAGATCGCCCCTGCGGGCAGTGCAGTGTGTGTCGTGAGATCAAAGAGGGAACTTTTCTTGATGTGATCGAAATCGATGCGGCGTCTAATAATGGCGTCGATAACATCAGGGAGCTGCGGGAAAGTGTAAAATACCCGCCGGCAGCCGGTCGAAAAAAAGTGTACATCATAGATGAAGTCCATATGCTTTCTACAGGAGCGTTCAACGCATTGCTAAAGACGCTGGAAGAACCGCCGGAATATGTTGTCTTTATTTTAGCGACGACAGAACCCCACAAACTTCCTGCCACGATCCTTTCAAGGTGTATGCGGCTGGATTTTAAACGAGTACCGGAAAATGTACTGATTGGTGGCATGTCGGAAATCTGTCAGAAAAAAGGTATTCAGGTTTCTGACAGTGCACTGCGCATCATTGCAGCTAACGCAGACGGGTCGGTTCGAGACGGACTGAGCATTCTGGATCAGTGTATTTCTGGAGGAGATACGAAAGTGGACGCATCAGATGTCCTGGAATTCCTGGGTGCGTCGGGAGAAGAAACCTTTGTGGAGCTGACGGATCTTATTCGAAAAAAGCGCACATCGGATGCGATCGTACTGGTAGCACAGGCATTGGCGGATGGGAAAGATGTCAGGCAGTTTATGCGTGACTGGGTGAATCACTATAGAAATCTGTTGATGACCAAGTTCATAAAAAATCCGCAGGAGATCATCAATATGTCTGTGGAGAACATCGATCGTATTCGAAGGCAGAGCGAAACCATCGAGCTTACTGAGATCAATCAGGGGATTCTGGAACTTTCCAGAACCATTAACGAAGCAAAATGGTCTACACAGCCCCGGATACTGCTTGAACTGGCTATTGTAAAGCTTTCTTCTGTGTCTGCCGGACGTGCTCCGATTATGGGAATGACTTCAGAACGTATGATATCGTCAGAACCTGCAGGGTCTCAGGGATACTACGGAAAGCCGGCTGGATCGCCTTTGCAGAATGCAACGTCAGGGAGTCCTGCTGAATCACCAGCCTCGGAAACAGGTCATGCGCCAGACGAAGACGGGAATAAAGCTGTGCCGGAACCTAAAGATTATGATCGGATCTGGAAAGCTGTATTTGAAGATGGAGAGGCGTCGAAGGGAAGCTTTTATATTGTTGGGAGCGGTGCTGCGCTGACGTCTATCGAAGAGCATTCGTTTACGGTGACTGTTCGCTCGGGACATGTGAAGGCTTATGCAGAGAGAAATCGGGAACTTCTGGAAGCTTTGATGGAAAGGCATACCGGTAAAAAGCGCAGTATGAAGATTGCAGAAACGGGAGCCGGAGCTGCTTCGGTGGAATCGGAAGCATCAATGGAGGATATTGCCCAGGAAGCAGAGAAACTTCTGGGAGTCAATGTAGAGATAAAGTAAGATTATAGTTGGAGGTACTAAAATGGGAAAAGGAATGAAAGCCGGTAAGAGACCAAAGGCACCGGGTGCAGGAAATATGCAGAAGCAGATGCAGCAAATGCAGCAGATGCAGAGAAAGATGGATGAACTTCAGGCTGAGATCAATGAGATGGAGGCGACAGCGACATCCGGCGGCGGTGCGGTGACAGTAACTGTATCGGGAAAAAAAGAAATCAAGGACATTCAGATCAAACCGGAAGTTATCGATCCTGATGATGCGGAAATGCTGCAGGATCTGATCATGGTAGCAACAAATGAAGCGCTGCGCCAGATGGAAGAGATCTCGCAGAATGAAATGAGCAAGCTGACTGCCGGACTGGGGATTCCGGGACTCTAAACGGCTATGAGACAGTATCAGTATGCGAAACCTTTAAATAAGCTGATCAATGAACTTTCAAAGCTTCCGGGCATTGGCGGGAAAACAGCGCAGCGCCTTGCATTTCATATCCTTTCCATGGATGATAAAGATGCTTTTGCTCTGGCGGATGCGGTTCGCAATGCGAAGACCGCGATGACGTATTGTTCTGTGTGTGGAAATTTGACAGATCAGGATCCTTGTGCGATCTGTTCTGATGACACAAGGGATAAAAGCACGATTTGTGTTGTGGAGAATCCGAGAGATGTTGCTGCTATGGAAAAAATCAGAGAGTACCGAGGTTATTACCATGTGCTGCACGGTGCGATATCACCTATGGACGGCATCGGACCGGACGATATCAATTTAAAAAGCCTTATACCAAGATTGCATGATGAAGCGGTAAAAGAATTGATCATTGCCACAAACCCTAATATAGAAGGGGAAGCAACCGCTATGTATATCGCCAGACTGATCAAGCCTTCCGGGATCAAGGTGAGCCGGATCGCTCACGGCATTCCGGTGGGCGGCGATCTGGAATACGCGGATGAAGTGACGCTCCTTAAAGCGATGGAAGGAAGAAGGCAGCTATGAGGTCGCATAAACCGGAGAAAAAAAGAATATAGTAAAGAGGTGATTGTATGGTCATCTCTTTTTTATATTATGACGACCGGTTATGCCGACTGGCGTGCTGCGGTGTGCTGCGGAGAAAGGAGCGGCAGAATGGATCTGGGAATGGAAACCAGTGTTTTTTTAGCATACACAGCTGGGATGTTACTGTTATACTTTTGCGGGAGACTGCTGTTTGTCCCCCTTAAATTCATACTGAAACTTTTAATCTGCAGTCTGGCAGGAGGGGTGTTTCTGGTTTTAATTCGGATTTTCGGAGATACAATGGGCCTGTTTTTGCCGATAAATCCTGTAAACTCGCTGATTGCAGGGGTTTGCGGGGTTCCGGGAGTTGCTGCGCTATTACTTTATTTTCAACTGGTGTAGCGTCCTCGAAGATAGTCTGCTGCTGCCGAAATGATTTTGAAAATGTTGTTTTCTTTTGACTTGATTCTGGATATGCATGAAGATATAATATAAACTAGACAAATATTTCAATGCTATTATTAGGAGGATTTCATGGGCATTATTATTTCTCTTACAGCGTTTCCTGTAATCATTGCCTTGATTCTTTTAGTAACTAAGGGGGATAAGACCAGAAATGGGGTCATGGCGTTCGCATCGATCGCAATGACTGCGGCATCCATTGCTGCAGTGGTATTGTATTTTCCTTCTGGAGAGAAGTTCTTCAAATTCCATTTTGGATTCGTAAACTATGTCGTGATCGGTATTGCGGCAGTGATTGCGATTTATCTGATTTATGAAGGATTGCGCCACAGAAGATATGCGGCTCCCTTATTTGCTTTTGTTCAGGTGGCAGCCCTTGCTGTCTTTGAGCTGATTCAGGGAACAGGAATTAAAGTAGAGCATAATTTATATGTGGATCGATTTTCAATGATCCTCATGATTTTCATATCAATTACAGGCGGTTTGATCTGTTGTTACGGAAATCGGTATATGGACAGGTTCCATCAGAAATATCCAGAACTGAAGGATAGAAGAAATGTGTTTTTTGCAGCGATCTTTTTTGGCATTGCAGCTATGATGGGGCTTGTGATCTTTAATAATCTGCTGTGGATCTATCTTGTGTGGGAGATCATCATAGTGACATCGTTCGTGCTGATTGGTTATGCAGGTACGGCAGGTGCTTTGAGGGCAGCATTTCATTATTTGACGTGGAATCTGTTCGGCGGACTGGCACTGACTGCAGGGATCCTGATCTTAGGACAGGTGTTTGGAACACTGGAATTGAATGTTGTAATGAAAATAGGATCTCTCTATGGTGATATGGTCGCGATCCCGGCGATTTTTATTGTTCTGGCTGGATTGATCCTTGCTATGCAGATCCCGTTTTCCGGCTGGCTGATCCGTGGAGAAGATTTCACGTCGCCGGCAATCGCAGTGATCAGCTGTGTAACGAGTGCAAATGCAGGCGTTTTTCTGATTTTGAAGCTGGCACCGGTACTCGGCACAGAAAATTTTGCAGGAATCATGACGATGATGGTAGGAGGAATCACCTTCCTTGCCGCGTCACTGGTGGCAGTGTTTCGACCTGAGGCGGCAAAGACCGTATCATGCTCTACTGTAGCATCTATGGGCCTGATCGTGGCCTGTGGCGGGATCGGATCAGCAGAAGCCGTAGCGGCAGGGATTCTACTGCTGTTGCTTCATGGTGTCTCTAAAGCGTTAATGTTGGCAAGTGCAGGGACTGCTGCACTTGATCATGAAAAATACGATGGAAGACAGGATCTTTCAATACGGGAATTGTTTACAGGAAGACCAAAGCTGTCAGCATGCATGCTGACAGGAACCGCAGCATTATTCATGGCGAACTTTGAACTGCTGATCATGCGATACAATTCACTTTCTGAGTTCGCAGAATCAGGAAATATTCTTTTGTTTGCAGCTCTTTGTTTTGGTGCGGGAGCAGCGATCTTTTATCTTGCAAAATGTATGGGGCAGCTGACATTGACTGCAGCAGAGCCGGAGCTGGATGCGGGAGAGACTTCGCTGACGCGACCTGTAAAGCTTCTGGCAGCACTGACGGTATTTTTGTGTATAGTGTTCCCGCTGGTATCTATGTTTGGCGTTATGCCGTATCTGGAGATTGCTTTTGGAGGTGTGTCTGCAGCGGGAAATCTGGTGGACAGTCTCATGGGACTGATTGTTATCGTTTTTCTCGGGATCCTTTGCGGGGTGTTTTATGGCGGCAGGAAAAAGTATGTTTTACCGGAACCGACAGAAGGTGTGCAGTGTGAAGCGTGCGATATTCGTCATGCTGTAGATACGAGAATTTTTGAAAAGAAGACGATCCTGATCGGAGGGATTTTGTCCGCGATCAGCATTATAATAAGTCTTGGCTTTATGATCGGCACCCTTGTAAGATTGTTGGGAGGTGCAGCATGATAATGATTCTGAAAATCGTGATATCCGCAGTTGCGTATCTCATCCTGGCTCCTTTTGCCGGAGGACTGCTGACCGGGATGGGGCGCCGTTTCTCATCCGGGTTGCAGGCAAAGAGAGGTGCATCGATGATGCAGCCGTTTCGTGATGTGAAAAAACTGCGCGAAAAAACCTCCGAGGAAGATCGGTATTTGCACGACTACTATGTACGGGCGTTTGTGTTTTTTGAAATCGTTGCCGGAGTCGCATTCTTCGCAGGAGCAAATCTGCTGTTTGTGATTTTAGCACTGCTTGCTGCCGATGTGTTTCTGGTGGTGGCTGCCTATGTATCCAATTCAGTGCATGCGCATATGGGTGCAGATTATGAATTGATGAGGATGATGGCGTACTGCCCTATGGTTCTGTTTATGGCGGCAGGTTTTTCAATGTATTGCGGAAGTATGGAGGTTCGCGATATCATGATCGGATCTTCAATGCCGTTCCTGCCACTGATCGGGATCTTTGCAGGATTCCTGCTGATTTACACCATAAAGTCGAGGACTTCCCCGTTCGACCTCGGTTTTTCTTCTGATCCGGCAGGGAAGCGTATCAAGGGGATCACGGAGGCATTTTCTGGAAAGACGCTGGCCGCGATGGAAGTAGCTAACTGGTACGAAACCATCCTGATGCTGGGATTCGTATTCCTCTTTTTCAGCAATGGCACGATCTGGGGTCATGTAGTAGGTGCTGTAGTGGCAATACTTGTATATTTCCTGCGCGTGTTTATCAATAATTGTTCGGCAAGCAGCAAATGGGAGTTTGTTGTTAAAATAGCATGGGGAACAGCTGCTGTCCTGGGGGCTGCAAATCTCTTCCTGCTGTATGTTATGATTTAGGGAGGTGACAATGTGTCGTATGTAGAAAAAAATCCGTGGATCCTTCATTTTGACGGTTCTGGATGCAGTGGATGCGGGATGGAAGTGCAGGCATGTTTCTCACCTAAATTCGATGTGGAACAATATGGCGTTCGCAAAACAGATAATCCGAAGCATGCCGACGTACTGTTGATTACCGGGATCGTAGAGGAAGAAAATCGTGATTATCTGGTACATCTGTACGAGAATATGGCAGAGCCGAAGGCTGTTGTTGCCGTTGGTGCATGTGCATGCTCCGGCGGGATCTTCGAGGGCTGTGGAGATGTGCTGTGCGGAGCAGATCAGGTGCTCCCGGTCGATCTCTATGTGCCAGGGTGTGCGGCACGTCCTGAGATCATTATAGACGGGATACTGAAATGTTTTGAAAAGCCGGAGACTCTGGAGGAGCCCGTTGCTGTAGAAGATCCTGCAAAGGACGAGCAGGAGAAAATCGAGGAGAAGCCTGAGGATGTGACAGAGGAGGAACAGGATGATGAAGAGTAGAACAGAAATATCCGGAAGTTCCGGCTCATTCCTTTCGATAGAAGCATGTGACCTTCTGGATGAAGTCAAAACGCTTAAGGAAGATGGATGGAGATTTTGTCAGGCCTGTGCAGACCGGCTGGACGATGGAATAGAAATCATTTACACCTTTGAAAATACTGCCAAACTTCTTAATCTGAAAATGGTGGTCGCAGAAGAGCAGACGGTAGACAGCATTACGTTTGTTTTCTGGACTGCATTTGATGCGGAACTGGATATCGCGCGGGACTGTGGCGTAAAATTCAAGCATGTGGCAGAGGAGCATCTGCATGAGTTTTACGATGTGGCTGATATTTCGTATTCCGCAGAGAGGATCCATGGTGATATGGAGGCTCTGACAGAACAGCGCGATTACAGGCAGATGGTATATGTTGCTGAGCGGATGACTGGAACAAGCAGTTTCGGTCATAGTCTGGGATTCTGCATGGCTGTGGAGAAAGCATCGAAGATCGAGGTGCCTGCACGTGCGGAATATCTGAGAATTATTTTGATGGAACTGTCTCGGGTGCAGAGTCACCTGTACTGGTTGTCTTCCGTGGCAGAACGGATCGGATTTGAGAGTCTGGCGATGGGATTTTTATCTGTGAGAGAGCCGGTACTTACGATGTTTGATCGTATTTCCGGTAACCGTATCATGCTTTCTCTCTGCAAAGTGGGCGGCATGAAGAAAGATATTTCCACGCAGCAGCTGGAGGATATCCACAACACCATAGAGAATCTTCGGGAAAGGATCCAGACACTAACGCTTCTGGTGAAAGAAGATGCGTCGATATGCAGACGTCTGGAAGGTATTGGTGTTTTGGATGAAAAGACTGCGGAAACATTTTGCGGAGGTCCTGCTGCGAGAGGATCTGCTGTTATGACGGATGCACGCATGGATGAAAGCTGGAAAATATATGAATCTTTAGGATTTGTTCCGATCATAGAAGAAGGGTGTGATGGACTGGCTCGATGCAAAGTTGCAGTAGAGGAAATCTATCATTCCTTTACCCTTATTGAAAATGCTATCAATGAAATTCCTGACGGAGAAATCTGCACGGAAGTCAAAACATTGTCTGCTGGTGAAGCTGCTGTTAGACTGGAACAACCCGATGGCCAGGCTGTGTATTATGTTAAGACTACTGATTCGGACTATATCAGGAAGTTCCGGGTCAGCATGCCGACAGATACGAATCTTTTAGCATATGTTCGGGCGATGAAAGCGAGTGATCCTATCGATAGGCCGCTCACGTCGCTGACGATGGATCCGTGTAGAAACAATGTAGAATGGTAGGTGCTGATTATGAGTTTTTTTAGAATAAACGGAAGTTTGATCAAAAATCTGTTTGGCAGGAAGCCTGCCGATTATGAACCTGCCGAGGGATCTGATGGAATCAGAGGAAGAATAACGATAGATACTGAAAGCTGTACGCTCTGTGGCAAGTGCGAGGACCATTGTGTTGTTGGGGCGCTCTATATCGACGAACAGGAGGAAACCTGGGAAATCAATCGAATGCAGTGCATTCTGTGTGGAGAATGTACCGAGATATGTCCGCAGGAATGTCTGCATATGTCAGGTGAGCCGATGGAACCGGAATTTGCAGTAATTGCAGACGTGTACCATATTGGAGAAGTTCACGATTCAGAGGACGAAGCTGAAACAGAAGATGAGCAGGAAGAGATAATAATGGCTGAAGAAAAAGGTAACTCGGGATCCGAAGAGCCGGAAGCTGATAGCGAGTCTGAGCAGGAAGGGGAATCGGAAGCGGAAGAATCGGACGACGAGGCGGACGCTGACGAAGCAGAAGAATCGGACGACGAGACGGATGCTGACGAGACGGAAGAATCGGACGACGAGACGGACGCTGACGAGACGGAAGAACCGGATGACGAGGCAGACGCTGACGAGAATGACGCAGAGGAGAAAGAAGAAGGGGAAGCTGATGAAGATAGTTTAGACGAAGAATCAGAAGAGTCCGAAGAAGAGAAAAGCGAATCCGAAGAGAAAGAATCCGACGAAGAACCTTTGCAGGAAACAGAAAAAGATCCTGCATCTGAGCCTGAGGAAGAAAAAATCGAAGAAAGCAATGAGAAAAAGTCATAAAAATCTTGACTTTGCAACCGCTGTAATATACAATTATTTAGCAACTTTATGAAAATAATTAAATTGGGAGCAGCTACTGCTCTTAATTTTAAGTTGAATTCAGGACGATCCTGAATCTGAAACGATAAGTTAAACGGAGGACAGTGAGAATGAGAGTAAAAGTTACGCTGGCTTGTACAGAATGTAAGCAGAGAAACTACAACACAATGAAGAACAAGAAGAACAATGCAGATCGTATCGAAATGAACAAATACTGCAAGTTCTGCAAGAAGCACACGCTTCATAAGGAAACAAAGTAAGGAGTAGCGTTATGGCAAAATCTTCGAAAGGAAAAGACCAGACCGCTTTAAAGAAAAAAGCGACTGCGGTTGCTGCCCAGCGTGGAAACAAGAAAAGGAAGCGGGGAAGCATGAAAGAGTACTTCAAAGGCGTTAAGCTGGAAATGAAGAAGGTCGTATGGCCGACTAAGAAGGAACTCGGATCATTCACCGCAGTAGTACTGGCTACCTGCGCAGCTTTTGCACTTGTATTCTGGGCAGTTGATACGGGAGTACTTGCAGCGATCAAAGCTGTTTGTTTCTAAAATATCAATGAATGGGAGCTTAAGATATAATGTGTGAAAATAACGAAAAGAAAAAACTGGATATCGAAGGTCTGGAAGGTCTCAGAGGAGACGGCGAAGCCAAATGGTATGTCGTACATACCTATTCCGGTCATGAAAACAAGGTAAAGGTCAACATCGAAAAGATCGTTGAAAACAGAGGGATGCAGGATTTGATTCTTGATGTCATCGTGCCTACGGAAGACCGCGTTGAGGTGAAGGAAGGCCAGCGTAAAGTCAAGACCAGAAAAATGTTCCCGGGATATGTGCTTGTGAAAATGATTGTAACCAATGAGTCCTGGTATCTCGTTCGTAACACTCAGGGTGTGACGGGATTTGTGGGACATGGTTCCGATCCGATTCCTCTCACAGTAGAAGAAGTGAGAAGAATGGGAATAGAAAAGATATATATCGATCTGGATGTAGAAGTGGGCGATACAGTGAAAGTCATCAATGGACCATTCGAAAACTTCATGGGAGTTGTTGAAGAGGTCAACATGGAAAAGCAGACGTTGAGAGCCAAGGTATCCATGTTCGGAAGAGATACACCTGTAGAGTTGGATTTTGCTCAGATAGATAAAATGTAGCAAGATCTTTATTCTAATAGACCCCTTGAGGGGAATCTTACAGAAAGGAGAATCCAAGAATGGCTAAGAAAATTGCGGGTTATATCAAACTCCAGATTCCGGCCGGCAATGCTAATCCAGCGCCTCCTGTAGGTCCTGCTTTAGGTCAGCATGGTGTAAACATCATGGACTTCTGTAAGCAGTT
>OLPF01001793.1_pt1 | contig 16334 bp, 20 predicted proteins | sample 1673121 | NCBI WGS metagenome assembly OLPF01 (sample SAMEA3136756, study PRJEB25190) | human gut metagenome
GGGCTTGACGAGCCGAATCGGCGAGAGCGGCACATCGACCGTGTACTCAATCGGGTCGAGCTGGTACTGGTCGCCCTCCTGCGAATAGCGGATGTAGGGGGTGATGGAAATATCCATCGTATCGGTCTCCACCGCCGTTGCGAACGTGGAAGATTCGGTGTCGTACCACATATAATCCGGCACGGTGATGGTGACCTTTCCATCCGCGATGACGTAGGAGGTCTGCATCTCCCGCAGATAGACCGTGGCGTTTTCGCGGCCGTAAATGGTGATGACGTGCGCGGGATGATCGTCCACGGTGGCGGTCGTCAGTTCGACGCGGGTTTCGTTGTCGTTTCGCACCTGCATCCCCTGAGAGAGTACGAAATGGCGCGCGATCAGCACGCCGCCCACGCCCATCGCGCCGCAGCCGAGCAGCAGAAGCAGGATGGTCAGCAGAACGCGAAGCGGACTCTTTCTGCGTTTTCCGGGGCCGCGCGCGTCCTGCTCCGCATAGGCGGGGCGCGTCTGCACGCGCCGGGGCATGTATTCGTCGTCCGTCAGCGCGCCCTGATCGCCGGGATCGGGCGTGTAGCCGTCGTAATAGATCGGCGCGTGCGGGTCGTCGTCGTCATAAGCCAGCGGGTGCTCGTGCGCGGGGTCGCCGAAATAACCGTATTCATCCTCGGGCGGCGCGTCCTCAGCATCCGGCCGGGTATAGGCGGCCTGCTTCTGCTCCTGCCGGCGGCGGATGGCCGCGCTGTCCCCACTGTATCCGGCGGAAAGATCGTCCGCTTCCGGAATGGGACGGACAATCTGCGCCTCCTGAATGGAGCGGCGGATGCTGTCGGCCTGCTGACGCATCTGGCGGATGCGCTTTTTGCCGTCCTCGCGGCGCTTTTTCAGGTCTTCCAGCTCGTCGGTCAACTGGGCGCGGTCAAGCTCCTCCGGATCGAAGCCGGGTTCTTTTTCCGGCGCGTCCGGCTTGGCCTCGCTCCATTCGTCCTTTTCGTCAAACGTCGTGATTTCAAGCGACGGTTTTTTCTTGTGCAGGGATTCTTCCCACGCGGCGGGGCCTTCCGGGGCATTCGGCAGCGGCGCGCCGCACTGGGTGCATTTGGGCAGATAGGCTGCGTTCCATGCGCCGCACTTGGGGCATTTCATTGATTCAAAACCTCCGAAAATGGGCTAAATAAAAGGGTTAAAAGTCGGTAAACAATATCTAATTCGCGCTCTATGTACAAAAATCCTCTTTTTTCGGCCGAAACGGAAACGAATCCGCCGTGGGGGTTGAAGTGTCGGCGCGTTTGGTGTTATAATAAACAACAAAGAATCTCGGAGGTTTTGCGCTTATGATGGATCATTTCAAGGAGGACATTGTCAGCCCGCGCGCAAAGGCGCTGTCTAACGTCCTTTACGTGCTCTGCTGGGTGTTTATCGTGCTCTTCGGCGGCTATGCGCTGATGATGCTGCAGGTGGTCATGCTGCAATTCAGCGTGACGGCGCTCGTCACGGTGCTGATGGCGGCGGCCTTCGCCGTGCTGCTGTTTTTCCTCAAGGATAACCTCAAGGTGGAATATGAATACACGTTCACCAACGGTTCGCTGGATTTTGCGAAGGTCTTTCGTCAGGCCAAGCGCAAGGAGCTGGGCAGCATGAACGTCAAGAACGTCTCCGCCTGCGGCCATGTGGCCGGGGACAGCTTCCGCCGCTACCTGGCGATGAAGGACGTGGAAAAGAAGAACTGGTTCGCCAACCGCGACGGCAACCTCTTCTACTTCTATTACGTCAAGGAAAGCAAAAAGCACATGATTATCATTGAACCGAGCGAGGAAATGGTGGAGATGATCCGCCAGTACCTGCCCGCGGGCGTTTATCAGGGCTAAAACGGTCTCCGGCGCGCAAGAGCGGTCGGAGCTTTCTTTCCGAGGGGAGAAACCATGATTTATTTGGATAACAGCGCGACGACGCGCCCGTTTGACGGTGTGATCGACGTGATGGATTGCTGCATGCGCGAGCAGTATTTCAACGCTTCCGCCGCGTATAAGCCCGCAGTCGATGTGGATCGGGCGATGCGCGAATGTCGAAAGACGATTGCCGCGCAGCTTGGCATTCAGGAAAGCGGCGTGATTTTTACCGGCGGCGGCACGGAAAGCGACAACCTCGCGATTCTCGGCACGGCGGCGGCGCTTCGCCAGGGCGCGAATTTCGTTTGCAGCGCCATTGAGCACCCGGCGGTGGCGGAAACCATCCGGCGCGTGGAGCAGATGGGGCACACGGTGCGTGTGCTGCCGATCGATGCGCGCGGCGTGGTCGATCTGGCCGCCTGCGAGGCGGTGATCGACGAACACACGGCGCTGGTGAGCTGCATGCAGGTGAGCAACGAAACCGGCGCGATTCAGCCGGTGGAGGCGCTAAACAAGCTGGCGCGCAGGAAAAACCCGAACGTGCGGATTCATGTGGACGGCGTGCAGGGGTTCATGCGTGTGCCGATGCACATGGAGCGCATGGGCGTGGATCTGTACGCGCTGAGCGGGCACAAGATTCACGGGCCGAAAGGGATCGGCGTGCTGGCGGTTCGCCCCGGTGTGCGGCTGATTCCGCAGATCACGGGCGGCGGGCAGGAAAAGGGGCTGCGGTCGGGCACCTATAATTCCCCGGCCATTCTGGGGCTGGGCGAGGCGGTGAAAACCCTTGCCGCGGACGCGGAAGCCGTGAAGCGGATGCGCGGGATGAAGGCGCGTCTCTGGGCGGCGCTTTCGCAGGAGGAAGGCATCCGCCTCAACGGGCCGATGCCGGAGGATGCGGACAGCGCGCCGCATATCCTGAGCCTGTCCTTTGACGGCGTGCGCGGCGAGGTGATGCGCAACGCGCTGGAAGGCGAGGGCGTGCTGGTTTCCACGGGCTCGGCCTGTGCATCCCACAAGCAGAAGGTCAGCCCGACGCTGCGCGCGATGGGGCTGTCTCAGGCGCAGGCGGACGGAACGGTTCGCGTGAGCCTGGGCGCACTGAACACGATGGACGAAATGGACGAGGCGGCGCGCCACATGCTGGCGCTCTACCGCATGCTTCGCCAATTCAAAAGGAGATAAAACGGTGAGAGAAATCCTGTTGGTTCGCTTCGGCGAGGTGTTTTTGAAGGGGCAGAACCGCCCGTTCTTTATGAAAAAGCTGATGGATCACATCCGTCAGGCCGTGCGCCCGGTGAACGGCCGCGTCTGGATGAGCGAAGGGCGCTTCTACGTATCCGATTTTACGGATATGGACGAGTGCATCCGCCGCGTGACGCGCGTGTTCGGCGTTCATTCCGTCAGCCCGGCCATCGAGATGGACAAGGACGATTTCGGGGCGATCTGCGAGCAGGCGGCTAAAATGATGGAGCCGCTTTCCGGCACGTTCAAGGTGCTGGCGCGCCGCTCGGACAAGCGCTATCCGCTCGATTCCCCGGCGATCATGCGCGAGGCGGGCGGCTACATCCTCGAACATGTGCCGCACCTGAGCGTGGACGTCAACCATCCCGATCACACGATGATGATCGAGATCCGCGACCATGCGTATCTGTCCGTCAAGCGCATTCCCGCCGTTGAGGGCATGCCGATGGGCACGAACGGCAAGGCGTGTCTGCTGCTCTCCGGCGGCATTGACAGCCCGGTGGCAGGTTTTATGATCGCCAAGCGCGGCGCTGAGCTCTGCTGCGTGCACTATCATTCCTTCCCGTATACCAGCGAGCGCGCGCGGGAAAAGGTGCTTGAGCTGGCGCGGCTGCTGAGCGAATACTGCGGCAAAATGCGCGTGCATGTCGTGCCGTTTACCGAAATTCAGATGCAGATTCACGCCAAGTGCCCGGAAAATTACACGACGCTCATCATGCGCCGCTATATGATGCGCATCGCCGAGATCATCGCCCGCAAGGACGGCGCGCAGGCGCTGATTACCGGCGAATCCATCGGTCAGGTCGCCAGCCAGACGATGGAGGCGCTCGGCTGCACGGACGCGGTGGTGAATATGCCGGTTTTCCGCCCGGCCATCGGCATGGACAAGAGCGAGATCATCGAGCGCGCGCAGAAGATCGGCACGTTTGAAACATCCTCCCTGCCGTATGAGGATTGCTGCACGGTCTTCACGCCGAAGCACCCGGCGACGCACCCGCGCATCGAACTGATCCAGAAGGCGGAGGACGCGCTGGACAGCGAGGCCTTGATCGCCGCCGCCATCGAGGGCACGGAAGTCATTGAAGTGGGCTAAAACCCGTATACCCGACATAAGATGAACGCAGAGGAACGAAACCTCTGCGTTTTTTGCGTTCAAGGAGGGGTGAGCCGTTGGAGGATGAGCGGCGGGCGCTGGCGGCGCGGATGACGGACAAGGCGGCGAAGCTCCTGCTGGATATGCCGCTCCGGCAGATGCGGCGGCTGGAGGAAATGCGATTTTATGCCGGGCAAAACGCCTGCTTTGTGTTTGATGGGCGCGGCGAAACGCAAAACGTCTTTTTTTCGCAGCGGGACGTGGACGAGCTGGTGACGGCGCTCTGCGGCCACTCGCGATATGCCTATGAAACCCAGCTGGCGCAGGGATATATTCCGCTGGGGAACGGCTGCCGCGCGGGCGTGTGCGGGCGCGTGACGACGGGCGAAAGCGGGCGGCTTTCGTCGCCGACCTCTGTGTGTATTCGCGTGGCCAGAGACGTTCCGGGGGCGAGCGGCGGCGTTTTGCCGTATATCATGGGCGAAGGCGGGCGGGTCTGCCGCGCGCTGCTTCTCGGCCCGCCGGGATGCGGCAAGACGACGGTGCTGCGCGACGCGGCGAAAAAGCTGGCGGCCATGGGGATTCGCGTGGCGGTCTGCGACGAGCGGGAGGAGCTTTTTCCGACGGGCGAGGCGGAACAGGGGATCGACGTGATGCGCGGCGTCGATAAGGCGGCAGCCGTGGAGATGCTTCTGCGCGCGATGGCGCCGCAGGCAGTTCTCTGCGACGAAATCGGGAACGAGCGGGATGCGCAGGCGCTCGAAAACGCCGCCAGATGCGGAGTCGGCCTGCTGGCCAGCGCGCACGCCGGAACATGGACGGACGTTTTGCGCCGGCCGATTCTGAAACGGCTGTATGATGGGGCGACGTTTGAGCGGTATCTGCTGCTCGGGCGGCATGGGCGGCTTGCGGCGGCATATGACGCGGAAGGGACGTCGCTTTTCAAGGAGGATGGAACGGATGTGGAACACGGCGGTGATGGCCATGATTTCGCTCAGCGCAATCGGGTTTGCGGTGGCGGATGGCGAGACGCGGCGCGTTCGGTGGATTCAGGCGATGCGCCGCTGTATTCTGCGGATGAACGACGTCATTCGCTATGAGCGGCTTCCGCTGGCCGCGCTGCTCGCGCGGATGGATTTGCGCGCGACGCGCGAGCAAAGGGAGCTGACAAGGCTGCTGCACCTGTGCGGAGAGCGAATGGAAAACAGCGCCAACCCGCAGCTCGTCGAGCTTTTCGTGCGCGAGGCGGGCAGAACGCCGAGCTACGGCGTGCTGGCCGAAGCGGACAGGGAGGCGTTTGAACAGGTGCTCGGCGAGCTTGGGCGGACGGGGCTGGAGGAACAGCTTCGGATTCTTTCCGAGGCGGACGGGCGCCTATATCAGCGGGAGGAGAGCCTGCGCCGGGACGCGGCCAGACGCGCGCAGATGATCCGAACGCTGGGCGTGACGGGCGGCGCGGCGGCGTTTCTGATGCTGATCTAGGAGGGTGCGCCATGAACATTGATCTGCTGTTTCAAATCGCGGGCGTCGGGATCCTGATTTTTGCGGTGAATCAGGTGCTGCAAAAGGCGGGGCGGGAGGATATCGCCGTGCTGGCCTCCGTGGCGGGGCTGGTTGTGGTGATGTTTCTGGTCGTTGACTTGGTGGCGCAGCTCCTCAACAACGTCAAAAGCATTTTCGGCTTGTATTAAGGGAGGCGCTTTATGGTTCGGCTGATCGGTTTTTGCCTGCTTGCGGCGGTGATGACGATGCTCCTGCGGCAGATGAATCCGGGCATGGCGGCGCTGCTTTGCGTGGCGTTCGGCGCGATGACGCTGCTGATGCTGCTGCCCGCCGTGGGCGAATACGCGGCGCAGATTCGGGATTTTCTATCCGAGCTGTCGCTGGAGGCGGTATATGGTCAGACCATGCTCAAGGCGATGGGCATCGTGCTGATGACGCAGTTCGCCGCGCAGGTCTGCCGGGACATGGACGCGCCGTCAATCGCCTGCCGCGCGGAGCTTTGCGGGCGGCTGATGCTGCTCGGCGTGGCGCTCCCGATTTTTCTGAAGCTGACGCAGATGGCGGTCGGCGCGCTGCAATGAGACGGCTTGCGGCGCTTTTTCTGCTTGCGCTGCTGCTTCCGGCGGCTGCCGCGGCGGAGAAAACGGAGGAGCGGGTCGCGCAGGGGATTGAAAGCGTGATCGACGGTATGGATTTTGCGGCGGTCGAGGATGTGACGCTGGACGTGCCCGGCTGGCCGGAGCGCCGAACCCTTGAGCAGACGGTGCAAGCGCTCGCGGGCGGGGAAGGCTTTTCGGCGGACGATGTACTGACGGCGGCGCTCGGTATATTCATGCGGGAGGTTGGCGCGCTGATTCAGATGATGCTTTCCGTCATGCTGCCGGTGGTGCTGGCCAGTCTGCTGATGCATACGCTTTCGCCGCAGTCGGATTCGCTTTCGGCCATGAGCAGGAGCGCCTGCTTCGTGCTGGTGCTGACGCCGGTGATCGTGACGACGCTCGGCGAGCTTTCCCACACGCGGCAGACCATCGTGACCATGACGCGCCACATGGAACGGCTTTTGCCGATGCTGCTGACCCTGCTGACGGCGCTGGGCGGCAGCGCGTCCTCCGCGTTTCTGCATCCGATGGTTGCGGCGGCTTCGGGCAGCATGGTTTTTCTCGCGCGGGAGGTCATTCTGCGGCTGGTGATGTGCACCTGCGCGGTGACGGCGGTGAACCACCTGTCCGACCGGGCGCACCTGACCCGAATGGCGCAGCTCCTGCGCGGCGCGGTCTGCTGGCTGCTCGGGGTGAGCTTCACGGTGTTCCTCGGGGCGATGTCGCTTCAAGGGGTGACGAGCGCGAGCATCGACGGCGTGGCGATTCGCGCGGCCAAATACGCGGTGGATAACTTTGTGCCGGTCGTCGGCGGCATGTTTTCCGACACGATGGACACGCTGGTGGGCTGTACGCTGATCGTCAAAAACGCGCTGGGCGTGGCGGCGGTGCTTGTGCTGGTCGGCGCGCTGGTCGGCCCGCTTCTGCGCACGCTGGCGGTGGTTTTCATGCTGCGGCTGAGCGCGGCGCTGCTTGAACCGATTGCGGACGGCGATATCGTCTGCGCCATCGGGGATTTTTCAAGGACGGTCGTGCTGTTTTTCATCACCATGCTGTGCGTGGGAACGATGTATTTCCTGCTGATTGTGCAGGTGCTTCTGGTGGGCAACCTGACGGTGCTGCTGCGATGACGGGAGGCGGGGCGGATGATGACCCTGATGGCGCGGCTGTGTACGCTCTGCGCGCTGACGGCGATGATTCAAATGGCGCTGGGCGAAAGCGACGCGAAAGGGAGCATGCGGATGATCGGCGGACTGCTGATGCTGCACCTGACGCTGGACGGCGCGCGCGACCTATGGGAGGCGCTGTCGCAGGCGGCGAGCATGGAGGCCATTCTGGCGTGCATGATGAAATAGGCGAACGACAGAAAAAAACGAAGACAGGATGAAGATGGGGAAAATCAGTGAAATAGAAGGGAGGGCGCGGCGTGGCGGATTGGTTCAGGAGAATCAAGGCGGCGCTCACGCCGCAGGTGCTTCTGCTGCTGCTCCTTGCGTTTTCGATGATCGGCTACTGCGCCCTTCGGGAAGAAGCGGACGGGGCGGACAGGCTTGAAAAACAGGCGTCGGCGGTTTTATCCCGCATGGAGGGAGCGGGGCGCGTGGAGGTGACGATTATGACCCGAAAAGCGCAGACGGGCGGGACGGGGCTGATGAAAGGCGAAACGGGCGGAGAAGTGCCGTGCGGCGCGATGGTCGTGGCGCAGGGCGCGGACGATCCGCTGGTGCGGATGCAGCTTGAACAGGCGCTTTGTGCGCTGCTGGGCTTGCCCAATTCGGCGGTGAGCGTTGTGACTGGAGGAAAATAAATGACGAAAAAAGCGGAAAAGAGCATCAGGAAGACGATCTATCGCCATCCGGTCGGCGCGCTCCGCGTGTTTTGCAGCGCGATGCTGCTGGCGCTGCTGGGCGTTTGCGGCTATGCGGGGTCGGCTCGGACGAAAAACGTGCCATCGGCCGTCAGTCTCCCCGTGATCCGGACGGAGTTGGAGGGCGACGCCATCGGCGGCGGCTCGATTGCGGAGGTTCGGGCGCGGCTCAACCGGCAGCGGGAGGAGGAGCTGGCGCTGCTTGACGGGGTGATTGCCGACGCGGGAGGCGACTCGGCGGCGAAGGAAGCCGCGCTGGCGCAGAAGACGCAGATCGCGGAGCGGATGGAGCGCGAGGCGCAGATGACAGCCGTTCTTGAAGGAATGGGCGCGGAGGGCGCGCTGGCCGTTTGCGGCGCGCAGGGCGTGACACTGCTGGTGCCGCAGACATTCGGCATGGACGAAAACGCCAGAAATCGGCTCTTAAACGCCGTCGGCGGGTCATCCGGGTCGGAAACGGCGCAACTAAAAATCATTCTGATCAAAAAATAAGCGAATTGGAATTGTGCACGGACGGAAAATCTGCTATACTAGTGAATATCCATAGGGAGGTGTTTTTGAAATGAACGAAAATCAGAACGTCGATATCGACCGCGAGCAGGATAACGGTCAGATCACATACGCCAATGAAGTCATTTCTACCATCGTGAGCGTGGCCACCACGGAAGTGGACGGCATCTCCGCCATTGCGGGCAACAGCGGCCTGCTGGGCAAGGGCAAGCTGCCGCGCGGCGTGCGCGTGGATATGAACGGCGAGGACGTCAGCGTTGACGTCAGCGTGACGGTAGACTACGGCATGCCCATCCAGAAGGTTGGCCGCAGCGCGCAGGAGAACGTGCGCAAGTCCATTGAATCCATGACGGGTCTGCACGTGGAAAAGGTGGATCTGCATGTGGTCGGCGTGAGCTTTGAAAAGGAAAACGAAGAGCTCCAGCAGAGCCAGAAGATCGCGCTGAGCCTTGAAGCGGAAGAAGAACAGCATGCGCTGGAAGAAGGCAAGGCGGCGCAGGAGACGCAGGCGCAGGAGCAGGAGCGCGCCGAGGACGAGCCGACGGACGAACCGGCAGCCGAGGCGGCGGACGAGCCGACCGAGGAAGACGCCGGGCAGGAGGAAGAATCCTCCGAGCAGGCGTAAGGCGAGTGCGTTACGAGAGGCATAAAGGAGGAAACACAGTTTGAAACATCCTGTATGGGATCGGATTTTGATTCTGCTGTGCGCGCTGGTCGCGCTGGGCTGCGCCGCCGGTGTGGTCGCGCTGCTTGTCGGGAAAATCTCCTTTGATATGATCACGGGCTGGATCGCGGCCGTGGATATGAGCAAATTTGTCGTCAAGGCGGCGATGGTCGGCATTGCGGCGCTCTTCGTGCTGCTGTTCCTGCTGCTGTTCGCGATGATTCTGCCGTCCCGAAAGAAGCGCTCGAGCAACTACGCGATTCAGCGCAATGAAAACGGCATGGTTCGCATTTCGCTCAAGGCGCTGGAGACGCTGGTGAACAAGTGCCTCAACCAGCATGCGGAATTGAAGGTCGTCACGTCGTCGCTCTACAGCGACGAGGAGAGCATCCGCGTGGATGTGCACATTTCGCTGCAATCGGATATCAGCATGCCGCTGGCGATTTCCGCGCTGCAAAAGCAGATCAAGAAGTATTTGGAAGCCTGCTCCGGCGTGATGGTGCAGGAGGTGCGCGTCTTTGTGGACAGCACCATTCCGGCGGATGAAAAGACGGAGGCCTCTCCGTATGCCATTCCGACGGCGCTGCTCGGTCTGGACGCCGATCCGCTGCCCGTTGGCAAGCCGGAGAAGCAGGACGAGCCGGAACCCCAGACGGAAGAACAGCAGGGCGCGGAAGCCGAATGCGGCGCGGAGCCTGAGGCCGATGAACCCGAAACGAAGGCCGACGATACGGCGGAAGAAGCGGCGCAGGAAGACGAACGGCAGACGGCGGAGCAGGAGCAGGGTGAACAGGCATGATGGATTTGAAAACGTTTATGAGCCAGATGTTCACGCCGGGTACGGTTCCCTGTACGCTCTTCGGGGCGGCGCTCGGCCTGATTTTTGCGGTGCTCTGCCTGACGGTCGGCGTTGGGCCGGCGCTGCTGATTGCGCTTTTCTGCCTGATCGGCGCGATTATCGGCGGCGTAAAGGATAAAAAGAAATTCGTGGAGAACATTTATCTGTTTTTCCATCACGATGAGAACGGCCGCTACTGAGAAGCGGCGCATATTCAATCAATAAAACGGATCGGAGCAAATGAAGAATGGCACGTCCTATAGCGCGTGAAGCTGCGATGCAGCTCGTATTTGAACAACTCTTTGGCGGAGAAGCGACGGCGGAGACCCTCGTTGATCTGATTGATTACAAACCGAGCGAGAAGGACAGCACCTATATCGACACCGTGGTTTCCGGTGTGAAGGAGCATGCCGAGCAGCTCGACGGCGAAATCGCGGCCTGTCTGCGCGGCTGGACGCTCGCGCGCCTGTCCCGAGTGGATTTGGCGATTATGCGCCTTGCCGTGTACGAAATGCAGTACAGCGGCCTGCCGGCGGCGGTGGCGATCAACGAGGCGGTTGAACTGACGCGCAAATACTCCGGGGAGGAATCCTGCCCGTTCGTCAACGGTGTGCTGGGTACCATCAGCAGAAAGCTGGCGGCGCAGGCATGAGAGCTGTTCTGGGCATTGATACAAGCTGCTACACGACGTCCTGCGCGCTGGTGACGCCGGAGGGCGAGATTCTCTCTTCGTCCAGACGGCTGCTCACGGTGGAGGATGGCGCGCGCGGGCTCATGCAGTCGCAGGGTCTGTTTCAGCATGTCAAAAATCTGCCGCAGATGGTTCAAAACGTGATGGCCGACGTATCGGACGCTGAGATTTGCGCCGTGTGCGCAAGCACTCGTCCGCGTCCGGCAGAGGATTCGTATATGCCCGTGTTTCGCGCGGGTGAAAGTCAGGCACGCGCAGCAGCTTCATTACTGCGCGTGCCTTTTTATCCTGCCAGCCATCAGGAAGGCCATGTGCGGGCGGCCATGGTGGACGCCGGTATCGACGAGACGAAGCCGTTTCTGGCGCTGCATCTTTCCGGCGGCACGACGGAAATCCTGCTCAGCGAAGAAGGAAAGCTGACGCTGCTGGGCGGCAGTCTGGATTTGCACGCCGGGCAGCTTGTCGATCGAACCGGCGTGAGGCTGCACATGCCGTTCCCGGCCGGGCCGTCGCTTGAAAAACTGGCGATGGAGGGAAAGGCGCAGGGCTTGATTGGCGTATCCATCAAGGGCATGAGCTGCAACATGGCGGGCGCGGAAAATAAGGTAATGCGCTGGATCGAAGGCGGCGACATGCCCAAAGCGCAGATCGCCGCCGAGGTGTTCGATTTCCTTTGCAGAAGCATTCTCCGGATGATCGCCGCTGCGGGCGAGCAGACGGGAGCGCGGCAGGCGCTGCTTGCGGGTGGCGTCGCATCCTCGACACTGCTGAGGGGCATGCTGCTGGAACGCGCGAAAAAGACGCGGCTGGGCTGCACGCTCTGCTTCGCGAGGCCGGAGCTTTCCGGCGACAACGCGGTGGGCGTCGCGCTGCTGGGCGCGGAAGCCTATCGGGCGGAGTGCCGTCTGCACGGATGATATGGACGATGAGAGAAGAAGGAATCCCTGAATTTCGCTGAATCGACAGAGGAGGGATTTTGATGCCCCTGACATGGATTGACGGCCGGGAGGTCGCAAAAAAATGGAAGGAAAACGCCGCGCAGCGCGCGCAGACGCTGACAGAAAAAGGCGTGACGCCGCACCTCGCGGTGATCGTGGCGGGCGACAACCCGGCCAGCCAGGTTTATGTGCGCAACAAGGAAAACGCCTGCCTGCGCGCGGGGATTCGCTCGACCATCCTGCGCCTGCCGGAGAGCTGCACGCAGGAGGAGCTGGAAAGCGCGGTCGCCGCGCTCAACGCGGATCAAAGCGTACACGGGATTCTGGTGCAGCTTCCGCTGCCGAAGGGGCTGGATGAGGCGCGCGTGCTGGCGCTGATTGATCCCGAAAAGGACGTGGACGGTTTTCACGCGATGAATGCGGGCAGACTGATGAATGGCCAGCCCGGTTTTGTGCCCTGCACGCCGCTGGGCGTGATGAAGCTGCTGGAGGCTTACAACATTCCGACACGCGGCAGGCATGCGGTGGTGATCGGGCGGAGCAACATCGTGGGCAAGCCGATGGCCATGCTGCTGCTGGCAGCGGATGCGACGGTGACCGTCTGCCACTCCAGGACGGAGAATCTGGCGGATATAACGCGGCAGGCCGATATCCTCGTCGCGGCGGTCGGCAAGGCGAATTTCGTGACCGGCGACATGATAAAGCCCGGCGCGACGGTGATCGACGTGGGCATTAACCGCGTGGACGGGACGCTGGTGGGCGACGTGAACGCGGAGGAGGCGGCGCAGAAAGCGGCCTATCTCACGCCTGTGCCCGGCGGCGTCGGCCAGATGACGATCGCGATGCTGCTTTCCAACACGCTCGACGCGGCGGAACGCCATGGCCGCTAAGCTCGAACTGACGGTCTCTCAGCTCAACGAATATGTGCGCAGAATGTTTCAAATGGATCCGATGCTGCGCGCCATTGAGCTGAAGGGCGAGATCAGCAATTTGAAGTTTCACCAGTCCGGCGCGCTGTTTTTCACGATGAAGGACGAAAACGCCGCGATTTCCTGCGTGATGTACGCCGACGAGGCGGAAAATTTGCAGGCCATGCCGTTTGAAGGCATGCGCGCGACGGCGAGCGGAAGCGTGGCGCTGTACGCGCGGGGCGGGCAATATCAATTCGTCGTGAAGCGGCTGCATGCGCAGGGCGTGGGCGTGCTCTACGAGCGGCTGCAAATGCTCAAGGAGAAGCTGGGGCGCGAGGGAATGTTTGCGCCGGAAAGAAAGCGCGCCCTGCCGCGCTACCCGGATACTGTCGGCGTGGTTTCCTCGCCGACGGGCGCGGTGATTCACGACATTCTGAATGTGTCGCTGCGGCGCAACCCGAACGCACGCATCCTGCTCTGCCCGGTGCGTGTGCAGGGTGTCGGCGCGGATGAGGAGGTCGCGGCGGGGATTCGGATGCTCGAACGGCTGGAGCACGTCAGCGTCATCATCGTGGCGCGGGGCGGCGGCTCGATGGAGGATTTGTGGACTTTCAACGAGGAAAGCGTCGTTCGCGCGGTGGCGATGTGCAAAAAGCCGGTCGTTTCCGCAGTCGGACATGAAACCGACGTGACGCTTTGCGACTTGGCGGCCGATTTGCGCGTACCGACGCCCTCCGCGGCGGCGGAATGTGTGACGCCGATTTGGGACGACGTGGCGGCCTCGGTGGAGGCGATGCGCGAAAGCCTGAAGGAAAGCGCAGAAGCATGCGTCGAGGCGAGGCGAAACGCGCTGATTCTCGCGCAGACGAAGCTGAACGCCAACCGCCCGGATCTTCAAGTCGCGCGGCAGGCGGAACGGCTGGAGGCGCAAACGCAGACGCTCCTGCGCGCGATGCGGGAGCAGATGCAGAAACGACAGGGCGCGCTGGACGCGCGGCAGGCCGCGCTGGAGCTGCTCAGCCCGTATGCCGCGCTGAAAAGGGGATACGCCATCGTTCAGAAAGAGGGCGGCGCGGTGGCGAAGGCCGCGCTTTTGCGGACGGGCGACGAGGTTTCGATCCGCTTTGCGGACGGCGTGATTCGCGCGAGGGTATGGAGCGAGGAGGAAGAGCATGGCCAGAAAGCAGACGTTTGAAGCGGGCATGAGCGAGCTGGAAGCGCTGACCGAGCGGCTGGCGGAGGGCGACATGACGCTCGACGAAACGATAAAGACATACGAAAAGGGCGTGGCGCTTGCCGCGCAGCTGAAGCAGCAGCTTGCGGATTGCAGCAGGCGCATTGAACAGATCGACCCGGAGACGGCGGAGATCACGCCGCTGGAGGAGAAAAGCAATGGATTATCGTGAGCAATATCAGCGCTATGTCGCGATGGTGGAGGAGACGATCGAGCAGGTTCTGCCGCAGACCGAGGAAGAATGTCCGAACGAAGAATGTCCGAACGAAGAATGTCCGAACGAAGAATGTCCGAACGAAATGCGCATCCCCAAGCGCCTGTGCGAGGCGATGCGCTACAGCCTGCTGGCGGGGGGCAAGCGGATTCGCCCGGTGCTGCTGCTGGCGACGTGCGAAATGCTGGGCGGCGATATCCGTCAGGCGCGCGTGCCGGCCGCCGCGTTGGAAATGATTCACACGTATTCACTGATTCACGACGATCTGCCGGGAATGGATAACGACGATTACCGCCGCGGAAGGCTGACAAACCACAAAGTTTTTGGCGAAGGCTTTGCGATTTTGGCCGGAGACGGATTGCTTAATTATGCGTATGAGTGTATACTAAACAATGCGCTGGCGTGGGGAGAAAACACGCCGGGGCATATCCGCGCGGCGCAGGAGATCGCGCGGCGCGCGGGTGTGAGCGGCATGGTGGCCGGGCAGAGCATTGATCTGCTCAGCGAGCACCGCGAGCCGAACGAGGCGACGCTGCAATACATTCACACGCACAAGACGGCCGACCTGCTGACGGCACCGCTGCTGGCTGCGGCCTATATCGCGGGCGCGGACGAAAAGGCGATTTCTGCGCTGGAGACGTTCGGTCTCTGCGTCGGGCTGGCGTTCCAAATCGACGACGATTTGCTGGACGTGCTCGGCGACGCGAAGGATTTGGGCAAACAGACCGGCATGGACGCGCAGCGCGGCAAGATGACCTGGCCTTCGCTGGTCGGCATCGAGGCCGCGCAGAAAAAATCCCGCGAGCTGTGGACGCGGGCGGAAGAGGCGCTTTCGGTTTTCGGCGATTCGGCGTGGTTCCTGCGCGCGTTTGCCGAGGCGCTGGCCAAGAGAAAGAAGTAAGAAACAGGGGGAGCAACCGTGGGGGCTATTTTACTGGAGATTATCAATAACCGCGTCATTCAGGCGGCGGCGCTGGCGTGGGCCATCGCGCAGGGAATCAAGGTGCTGCTGACGCTGGCCATCAGCAGGCGGTTTGACTACACGCGCGTGTTCGGTTCCGGCGGAATGCCGTCCTCGCATTCGTCGATGGCCTGCGCGATGCTGATGGTGGTCGGCCTTCACGAGGGTTTTTCCTCGGCGGTCTTCGCGCTCGCGTTCTGCTTTGCGGGCGTGACGATGTATGACGCGGCGGGCGTGCGCCGCTCGACGGGCAGGAATGCCGCGGTCATCAACCACATCGTCGAGGGTCTGTCGGGCAAGGGCTTCAATTTTGACGACGAGCATCTCAAGGAGCTGGTCGGCCACACGCCCATTCAGGTGCTGGCCGGCGCGCTGCTGGGCATCCTTGTCGGCGTTTTGATGGCCTAAAGACGCTGACCCGCATCGTGAAACGACAGAAAGACGATTGAAAAAAGGGGAAAACCGTGCTATAATCAGACGCAGGTGGTGCAGTATTCTAGTCAGCAAAGTTCTCTCTGAAGACGGGGCTAAAAATCCGTTAAAGGGCATATCGATGAAGTTTCTGGCGCTGGCTGCTGACGCCCAGTCGGGGGTTGGCGCTGGGAGTAAGAACTATGGGCGGCCGTCAATGGCATGGCGGAGTTCGACCCATTTTTCGTGGAGGCATGACGGCTTTGCGTCATGAAAACCTGCATGGTGGTACAAAAGCTGCCTGCAGTGTAGCCTGCCTTGAGCGGCTGTGGTGGATCACGGAACAACGCACGGTGACCAAAGGCTCACGGAAGCCGCCGCGATCGCTGTGTGAAACCACGACTGCAAAAGAGGCTAGGAAAGAACCGAGGCTGCCGAGGAAAGCTCCTAGACTGTCGAACAGGATATAACAGAGATTACAGTGTGGTCTCAGTGGTAATTCGGTCCCGCGCACGGAAACGACGCGGCGCGCGCTTTCAAGGGAAACCGCTTCTATGGCGACAGGAAGTAACGCGCGGGGAAAGCCTACCGAACCTAAGCCGCAAGGTCTATTTGTTATATCACCACCTTTCTTTTGCAAGCAGGCTCACGGTTTTTCGTGGGCTTTTTTTACCATAACGGGGAAAGATAGCGCGGCGCAGAGCGCCTTAGACTGTAGATAAAAAGCTGTTCTCCCCCCCGAAGGGGGAGAATAGCCCTTTCCGCAAAT
>OLPF01001796.1_pt1 | contig 16271 bp, 13 predicted proteins | sample 1673121 | NCBI WGS metagenome assembly OLPF01 (sample SAMEA3136756, study PRJEB25190) | human gut metagenome
TGCAAGCATTTTATACCTGTTTTTGAAATTTTGCTTGGCTCTGAACAGTTACAAAATACGAATGAATTTTAATCCTTAAAAGGAGGAGCACGGGATGAACGTTTTGGAACTGATGGATGTCAGTATTATTTATCAGAATACAAAAGAAGCAGTAAAACATGTCAGTTTTGCTGTGCCTGAGGGAAAAATTGTTGCCATCGTCGGGGAATCCGGAAGCGGCAAGTCAACGCTCATCCGTGCTGCCATCGGATTGCTGCCCGCAGGCGGAGAGCTGGCATCGGGACAGATCCTTTTTGGTGAAAAAGATATGGCGGCGATGACGGCAGAAGAGCTGCGTCATGTCCGTGGGGAGGGCATGGCCATGATTTTTCAGAATGCCGGTGATTATCTGAATCCGAGGCGAAAGGTCTGCGATCAGTATGTTGAGACGCTGCGGTGTCATCAGTCCATGACAAAAAAGCAGGGCTATGAAATCGCCAAGAAAATGCTGGCAACCTTGAAACTGCCGGATACAAAGCATGTGATGAATGCCTATCCTTTTCAGCTGTCCGGCGGTATGAAACAGCGTGTGGCCATTGCCATGGCGATGAGCATGCACCCGAAATTGCTGCTGGCGGATGAGCCTACCAGTGCATTGGATGTGACGGTTCAGGCTCAGGTAGTCAAGCAGATGATGGATCTGCGTGATAAGATGGGAACAGCTATTGTTATCGTTACCCACAATATGGGGGTTGCATCCAAGATGGCAGACTACATTGCGGTGATGCAGAACGGGGAGTTAAAGGAATTCGGAACGAGAGAACAGGTGATTTATCAACCAGAGAATGATTACACGAAGAAATTGCTGACAGTTGTACCGAAATTGCAGGGAGAGACAGATGGAGAATAATCAGGAAATTATACGTTTGGAAAATGTAAGTAAGACATTTGATTTGCGCTATCATAAAACCCTTCGTGCGGTTGATAATGTGAGTTTGTCTTTGCATAAAGGCATCTGCACAGCCATTGTGGGTGAATCAGGCTGCGGTAAAAGTACGCTGGCCAGGATGGTAACGCTGCTTGAACCGGTGACAGATGGGATGATCTATTATAAAAATGAGCCTATTGGCGGGATGCAGAATGGCCGGAATATTGCACTGCGGGGGGAAAAACTCCGTGAGTACCGCAGAAATGTCCAGATGATTTTTCAGGATCCGGCCAATGTATTCAGTCCGCGAATGAAGATCGGTACTTTTTTGATGGAGCCCTGGATCCATTTCGAAAAGAAGAGTAAAAAAGAAGCCAGAGAGATGGCGTATTATTCCTTGAAACGTGTTTATCTCGGTGAGGAATATTTTGACAAATATCCCCATCAGCTGTCCGGAGGCGAGCTGCAGCGAATTGCCATTGCAAGAGCCATTGCACTGCATCCGGAGGTTTTGATCTGTGATGAGGCCACCAGTGCTCTGGATGTGTCTATTCAGCAGGAAATCATGGCACTCTTGAAGGAGCATCAGGATGAAACAAACTATGCGATTTTGTTTATCAGTCACGACCTTGCCCTTGTGGAGAATTTCAGCCAGCAGGTTGTTGTCATGTACCTTGGACGAATTGTCGAAATCATGAACGGAGCAGCCTTCCGAATGCATGCCCGTCACCCATATACAAAAGCACTGTTAGGGTCTGTCTTTTCAATTTATGATGACCCGGATAAGGATATTTATGTTCTTGAAGGAGAAGCACAGAGCCCGACAGGAGAGATCAAAGGCTGCGTTTTCTGCAATCGATGCAGTCAGGCAAAAGATATCTGCAGACAGGAGGCTCCGGTTTTAAAATCGATTCGGACGGGACATCAGGTAGCATGCCACTTTGCCTAAAAGGCGTATAAATTGACGTAGGAGTGATAGCCGCAAAGTAGATGCTGACTTTACACAAAAGTTTATCCGTTTAAAGTGATAATTTATCAAAAATAGGGTTGACATTCTGAAATTATATGCTAAAATTAAATCAAACTTTTGAGACGGAGATAACGTTCACATAAGCACCGTACAGAGAGCAGGAGGAGCTGAGAACCTGTGGAGACGCTGGTGAGCAAATGGACCGTTGAGGGCCAGGGGAAAGGCATTGAATATGATGCGGAGTATCTGAGGACGTAGACCGGCGTTAACGGTAGAGAATGTGTTGGCATTTTCATGATGAGTGGATTTTATAATCAATAAAGGTGGTACCGCAGATATATCTGTCCTTTGTATAGGGCGGATTTTTTTGTTTTATGGGAACTTTTCCCGAGGCGCCAACTGCAAATGATTTGCAGATAAAACAATCTGTGTGTTCTGACTGTGAAGCAAACTCCTCATAGAAAAGCCTGTATTTTAAGGAAAGATTGAAAGAGAGGTAATTTTCATGAAAAAGTTATTATCAGCAGTATGTATTTTGGCGATGACAGCAATGACACTGGCAGGTTGTGGTTCTTCTTCCACACAGGAGACGAAGGCGGCGACGACAGAAGCAGCCGTTTCCGAGGCAGCATCTGAAGCATCAGAGGCGCTTGATTCCGAAGGCGCGAAGGCCGATGGCAGTTATACAGTAGGTATCATCCAGTTGATTGAGAATGGCGCATTTAACGACATGCGTGAAGGCTTTATTGAAGAACTTCAGGCAAAAGGCTATACAGAAGATAAACTGACAGTGGATTACAAGTGTGCACAGGGTGATGCAACCAACCTTCAGACAATTGCTCAGTCTATGGCAGACGGCGATTATGATCTGGTTTGTACAATTGCTACACCGGCCACACAGGCAATGGTCAATCTTGAGACCGATACACCGGTTGTATTTATCGCTGTTTCAGCACCTGTAGCAGCAGGCGTTATCACCGATATGGATCACCCGGACAAGAATGCAACAGGTACATCCAATGCAATTCCTGTTTCTGACATTTTCGCACTGAACAATCAGCTGACACCGGACTGCAAGACATTTGGTTTCCTGTACTGCACAAGCGAAGTTAATTCTGTGAATACAATCGAAGCAGCCAAGGAATACTGTGATGCTAATGGTCTTTCTTATAAAGAAGCAACAGTGACGAACTCTTCAGAAGTTCAGCAGGCTGCTCAGTCACTGGTTGGCAGCGTTGATGCCATGTTTGTTCCGAATGATTCTGTCATTCAGGCCAGCATGACACTTGTGTCAGAAGTAGCAAGAGATGCCAAGATCCCAGTATACTGCAGTTCAGCAACAACCGTTGAATCTGGTGCATTTGCAACAGTTGCTATCAGCGATAAAGGCATTGGTGGTATGAGTGCAGATATGGCAGTACAGATTCTTGAAGGCACAGCAGTTGCAGATATTCCTGCAGTCGTTGTTCCGGCATCCGCAACAGTTATCAACAACCAGACACTTGAGGCACTTGGCATTACTTTACCGGAAGATGTACAGAGTACAGCAACTTTTGTAGATGATGCAAAGTAGGATTGCAAAGTAATTCTATATGCTATATGATATGAATAGAAGAAATAGTGTTTACCCTCTGCATATGCAGGGGGTAAACGCAAGAAAAGAACAAAAATGAAAAGGACGTAGAAAAGTATGACTTTATTGATTGGCTCTTTGCAGCTTGGTTTTCTTTACAGTATTATGGTGCTTGGCATCTATATCAGTTTTAGAATCTTGAATATTCCCGATCTGACAACGGAAGGCAGCTTTACTTTCGGTCTGGCAGCATCCTCGATATTGACGGCTGCGGGCCATCCGCTGCTTGGACTTGTGGGTGCACTTATCGCAGGCGCATTGGCCGGCAGCGTGACAGGATTTCTTCAGACGAAATTGGATATTCATCCGGTTCTGGCAGGCATCCTGACAATGAGTGGATTGTATTCGATTAATCTGTTCGTGATGGGCGGTGCGTCCAATGTGACACTGCTCAATAACGATACTGTTTTCACACTGTTTTTGAAGGTCTTTCCTTTTATGTCGAAGGATGCTGTCAAATTATTTGTTGCCATTGCGGCAGTTGTGATTGTCACTGTTTTACTGACGGTATTTTTCAAGACATCTCTTGGACTTTCCATTCGTGCCACTGGAGATAATGCCGATATGGTCCGTGCTTCCTCAATTAATGTGGATGCCGTGAAGATGATCGCACTGGTAATCAGCAATGCCTGCATCGCATTTTGCGGCGGTCTGATCGCTCAGTATCAGAGCTTTGCAGACATCAATTCCGGTGTCGGTATTCTTGTTGTCGGTTTGGCTTCTGTGATTATCGGCGAAGCTTTCTTTGGCCACAGAAGTCTGATGATCGGTTTTATTTCAGCCATTGTGGGTTCCATTGTGTACCGCTATATTATTGCCCTGGCAACAAAATCCGATATGTTCCCGGCGTACATGCTGAAATTGATTTCGGCAATTATTGTAACCGTTGCGTTGGCTGTTCCGGCTATCAAGACCAAAATGGCGAATGATAAGCTGAAGCGACAGGGGATGAGAGAAAGTGATGGAGGAAGATAGATATGCTGGAAGTGATCAATGCATCAAAGACCTTTGCAAAAGGCACACCCAATGAACATAAGGCACTGGATCATCTGAATCTGTCCCTGAAAGAGGGAGAATTTGTGACGATTCTCGGTTCCAATGGTGCCGGTAAATCAACATTATTTAATGCTATTTGCGGTAATTTTCTTCTGGATGAAGGCAGTGTGATTCTGGATGGGAAGAATATTTCCTATTTGCCGGAACATCAGCGGTCGGCTTCCATCGGACGTCTGTTTCAGGATCCGATGAAAGGAACTGCACCGAATCTGACCATTGAAGAGAATCTGGCACTGGCTTATTCCAAGAACACGAAAGGCCTTTTCAGATTTGCTATTACAAAGAAAGACCGTGAGATGTTTTGTGAAGCACTGAAGCGTTTTGATATGGGACTGGAAGACCGTATGGCTACGAAGATCGGACTTTTATCCGGTGGACAGAGACAGGTAGTTACATTGTTGATGAGTACCATTGTGACACCGAAGCTGCTGCTTCTGGATGAACATACGGCGGCTCTGGATCCGGCCACAGCTGAGAAGGTGATGGCCATAACGAATGATATTGTCCATGAGCGCAATCTGACGACTCTGATGATCACCCACAATATGGGGCAGGCACTGACAACAGGCAGCCGAACCATTATGCTGGATTCCGGTGCGATTATCTTTGACATTAAAGAAGAAGAGCGGAAGCATATGACAGTTTCTGATCTGCTGGATATGTATTCAGAGAAGAAAAAAGAAGAATTTGATAATGACAGAATATTACTGAATTAAAGATGAGGAGGGGAGAAATTCCCTTCCTTTTTTAAATTCATTTCACAGGTGTATTGACATTAAAAAACAATCGCTGTATAATGTTGAACGTAAAACAGTTTGATGTGCAACAGTTTCGACGGAAACAAAATGCATACAGAACAAAGACATTCAGAAAGGAGCTATGTCATGTGCAGAAAGGACCTGCCATGCAGGGAAGAGTTAGGTCTGTTGATTCTTCGTACAGCGACGATGATCCGCAGAAAGGCCGATAGTAATGTCTATATGAGTAAGGTTCATAAGATTACAGGATCCAATGGCTGGATTCTCGGATACTTGGCAGACCATGAGAATGAAGAGATTTATCAGAAGGATATAGAAGAAAAATTTTGTGTGACCAGGTCAACGGTTTCCAAAGTGTTAAAGGGCATGGAGAGCAAAGGACTGCTTAGGAGGGAAAGTGTCTCCAGTGATGCCAGATTGAAGCGGCTTGTTTTGACTGAGGAAGGACGAGAGATCAATGCCAATGCAGCGGTGGAGAGAATAGAGCTTGAAAACAGGATCAGGGACGGGCTGTCGGATGAAGAGTTTCATACCCTGATGCATTTATTGAAGAGAGTTGCAGATAACATGTTAGAAGAATAAGCCGTCCTTATTTGACAGATGCGGCTAGCTAGATAGAGATAGGAGGATTATTTGTATGATTAAAACGCTGGCCGGAAGTATCCGGCAATACAAGAAACAGACGATCATGTCTCCTGTGACAGTGGCGTTGGAAGTCTTTTTTGAGATTATGATTCCACTGATCATGGCAAAACTGATCGATGAAGGTATCGATCAGGGAGATATGGGCGTTATATGGAAGTATGGATTGATTTTGCTTGCTGTGGCGATGATTTCATTGTTCTGCGGTGCCATTTCAGGAAAGTTTGCGGCACAGGCTTCATCTGGTTTTGCAAAGAACCTGCGTCAGGATATCTATTATAAGGTACAGGAGTTTTCCTTTGCCAATATCGATAAGTTTTCGACTGCCAGTCTTGTTACACGTATGACGACAGATATTACCAATATTCAAATGGCCTTCCAGATGATTATCCGAATTGCAGTCAGAAGCCCGATCATGCTTGTCTGTGCACTGTTTGCGGCTTTCAAAATTGATGCGCATTTGTCATTAATTTATGTGATCACTGTGCCGATTCTCGGTATTGGCCTTTATGCGATTATCATGAAAGTGCATCCGATTTTTGAGAGGGTGTTTAAGACGTATGACCATCTGAATGCGATTGTTCAGGAGAATCTGTATGGTATTCGCGTCGTGAAATCCTTTACCCGTGAAGATCATGAGGTCGGAAAGTTTGATCAGGTTTCCGATAATATTTACAGGAATTTTGTAAAGGCGGAGCAGATTCTGGCCTTTAATATGCCGTTGATGCAGTTGGCTGTTTATACATGTATGTTGCTGATCTGCTGGTTGGGTGCCAGAGCGATTGTGGCCTGCGGCGGTGATGAAGCACTTGGACTTTCTACCGGTGAGTTTATGAGTCTTTTCACTTATACGATGCAGATTCTGATGAGTCTGATGATGCTGTCGATGGTATTTGTCATGATCATCATGGCAAGAGCATCTGCTGAGCGTATCTGTGAGGTCCTTTCAGAAGAGAGTACACTTAAGAATCCTGAGCATCCGGTTTATGAAGTGAAAAACGGGGATATTCAGTTTGACAATGTCGTTTTTTCTTATAATAAGAAGGCAGATAAGCCGGTATTAAATCATGTGAATTTAAATATCCGCTCCGGTCAGACGATTGGTGTGATCGGTGGCACGGGATCATCAAAATCAAGTCTTGTTCAGCTGATTCCGCGACTGTACGATGTCACAGAGGGCCGCGTCCTTGTCGGTGATGTCGATGTCCGGGATTATGATATTGAAAGTCTTCGTAATGAAGTAGCGATGGTTCTTCAGAAAAATGTTCTTTTTTCAGGAACGATCAAGGAAAATCTTCGCTGGGGTGACAAAAATGCCAAAGATGAGGATATTCAGCGTGTCTGCCGTCTGGCCTGTGTAGATGAATTTGTGCAGACTTTTCCGGATGGCTATGATACGTATATTGAACAGGGTGGTACGAATGTATCCGGTGGTCAGAAACAGCGACTTTGTATAGCAAGAGCACTTTTGAAGAAGCCGAAGATCTTGATTCTTGATGACTCTACAAGTGCGGTGGATACGAAAACGGATGCAGCGATCCGCAAAGCGTTTGCAGAGGAGATTCCGGATACGACAAAGATTATTATTGCACAGCGTGTCGCTTCTGTTGAGGATGCAGATCAGATTATTGTTCTGGATGAGGGCGAGATCAAAGCAATCGGTCGTCATGAAGAATTGATGCAGTCCTCTGATATTTATCGCGAAGTATATGAATCACAGAAGAAAGGAGGAGATGACAATGAATAAGAAACCGTCAAGACCACAGGTGAACCCGAGTACATTAAAGCGGCTTCTGGGCTATCTGAGTGTTTATAAAACGCGTGTCTTTTTAGTTATTATCTGCATTTTGCTCAGTGCGATCGCCAATGTCATGTCTTCCCTGTTTATTCAGAGATTGATCGACGATTACATTTCCCCGCTTCTTCTTGAAGCCAATCCTGTATTTGATGCACTGTTTCGTGCAATCGTACAGATGGCATGCATTTATGTGATCGGTATTCTGGCCAGTCTGATCTATAACAGAACAATGGCCATCATTTCCCAGGGTATTTTAAAGAAGATCCGAGATGATATGTTTGCACATATGCAGACACTGCCGATTAAATATTTTGATACGCATACACATGGCGATGTCATGAGTCATTATACCAATGATACAGATGCCCTGCGTCAGATGCTTTCTCAGAGCCTGCCGCAGCTATTGTCTTCCTGTGTCACAATTGTTGCCGTGTTTGTCTCAATGCTGTATCTGAGTGTATGGATGACATTGTTTATCGTTGCTTTTCTTTTCCTCATATTAAAAGTTGTGAAATCCATTGCCGGAAAGAGCAGTGTCTACTTTATTAAACAGCAGCAGAATATCGGTGACGTGAATGGCTATATTGAAGAAATGATCAATGGCCAGAAGGTTGTCAAGGTATTCTGCCATGAAGAAGAAGCCAAGGCCGTTTTTGATAAGAAAAATCAGGAGCTTTGTGACAGTATGACAACGGCCAATACTTATGCCAATATCCTGATGCCGATCATGGGCAATATGGGCAATATTCTTTATGTATTGCTGGCAATAGTCGGTGGAAGTCTTGCGATTGCCGGTGTGACGAATATCAGTCTGACAGGTGCCGGTGTGATGACACTTGGTACAATTGCGTCCTTCCTGACGATGTCAAAAAGCTTTATCAATCCGATTGCACAGGTTTCCCAGCAGTTGAATGCGGTGATCATGGCCTTGGCCGGTGCAACACGTATTTTTGAATTAATGGATGAAGAACCGGAAGAAGATCATGGTTATGTGACGCTTGTCAATGCGAAGCGTGAAAATGGTGAGCTTGTAGAATGCAAAGAACGAACAGGTCTCTGGGCATGGAAGCATCCACACAGCGACGGTACGCTGACGTATGAGGAATTAAAAGGCGATGTCGTCATGGAACATGTGGATTTTGGTTATGAAGAAAATAAGCTGGTGCTTCATGATATTAACCTCTATGCAGAACCTGGGCAGAAGGTCGCTTTTGTCGGTGCAACAGGTGCCGGTAAGACAACAATCACGAACCTGATCAACCGTTTCTATGATATTGCGGACGGCAAAATCCGCTACGACGGCATCAACATTACAAAGATTAAGAAAGACGATCTGCGCCGTTCCATGGGTGTCGTTCTTCAGGATGTCAACCTCTTTACTGGTACGGTCATGGACAATATCCGATATGGCAAGCTGGATGCCACAGATGAAGAATGTATTGCTGCGGCAAAGCTGGCCAACGCAGACGGCTTTATCCGAATGCTGCCGGATGGCTATCAGACAGTTCTTGAGGGTGATGGAAGTGGACTTTCCCAGGGACAGCGTCAGCTGATCTCTATTGCGAGAGCAGCCGTTGCCGATCCTCCGGTTATGATTCTGGATGAGGCAACATCCTCCATCGATACGAGAACAGAAGCCATCGTTCAGAAGGGTATGGATGCCCTGATGCACGGCCGTACCGTTTTCGTTATTGCCCATCGACTGTCAACAGTCAAGAACTCCGATGTGATTATGGTACTTGAGCATGGACGGATCATCGAGCGAGGCAACCATGAGAAACTGATCGCTGAGAAGGGTAAGTATTATCAGTTGTATACGGGAGCGTTTGAATTAGAATAAAAAAATTTTCGTACAGATAAAATGTAAAATATTTATTGGTTTTAGAATGGATAGTAGCTTTGTGTGATATTTGGCTGACTATCCGTTCTTTTTATGCTATGATTATGGTGTGTTGATTTTTTGGAGGTTTATATGGATAGAATAACGAAAATCATTCAGGAAACGCAGCACCGTTTCCTGAATTTGTTTTGTATGGATGTGCGACACCGTAATGGCGAAGCATCGGAGTATTATGTGGCTTCTCGTGCGAAGTCGGAAGATGATCTGAAGGCAGTGACGCATAGGAATGACCCGGATGGCGTGAGTATTTACAGTGTTTACGGTGAACAAAGAGATCATGTCGTGTTGGTGAAACAGTATCGTTATCCACTGGGGGATTATGTCTATGAGTTTCCGGCAGGCCTTGTGGAGACTGGAGAGGCAATGACGGATGCTGCTGTGAGAGAGTTTCATGAGGAGACAGGATTGCATCTTAAGGTGATTCCGGCGGATGATATGTATACTAAGCCGAGATTTACAACAGTCGGTATGACGGATGAAGCCTGCGGAATGGTCTATGGCTATGCTTCCGGCGTGCCGGATAACCGGCTTGAGGAAAGCTCAGAGGACATTCAGGTTGTGCTGGCAGATAAAAAAGAGGTGCGCCGTATTTTAAAAGAAGAGAATGTTGCCATGATGTGTGCGTATATGCTGCTGCATTTCCTGAAGTCAGAGGGCGATCCGCTGGGATTTGTAGAAATGCAAGAAAAAAGATGAATCAATAGGACGGAATAGTTGTTGATAAAAATATTGTAACTGTTCAGAGCCAACCTCCAAAATGCTACGCATTTCGTCGGTGTGGCGTATCCGCCAAATAAAATTTCAAAAACAGTCTTAAAAATGCAAGCATTTTATACCTGTTTTTTGAAATTTTGCTTGGCTCTGAACAGTTACAAAATATTGATAAAAGGGGATACTAGAAATGAGTCAGTTTTATTATTTAAATGATGAGATATTGGGTTCCTGTCATCTGGCGGTGGGTGAGAGGAATACTGTATTATTTGATCCGGGTATGGCCTGGTATGGGGAGAAAACGGTTGAAAAGATTAAAGAGATTATCGGGGACAGACCGATTGATGCAGTTTTTCTGACCCATTCCCATTATGACCATGTAGGAGCCCTGCCGGTGATCAAGAAGTATTGGCCGGATGCCATGGTATTTGGTGCAGCCTATGCTGGGCGCGTCTTTTCAAAGTTGTCGGCTAAGCGGCTGATTCGTGAACTTTCAGCCAGTGCTGCACAGTTAAACGGCACGGCACTGCCAGATGACTATTCGACACGTGCGATACAGTTGGATCAGATGCTGATCGGCGGCGAAACGATTAATGTGGGAGATGTCTGTGTGCAGTCAATTAAGACCGTTGGACATACAAAGGATTGTCTGTCGTATCTGATCGATGGCCATGATCTTCTGGCTTCCGAAACCATCGGCAGCATCAATACGGAGGATGATTATATGCCGCAGTTCCTTGTCAGCTGTGAAGAAGCGATGAAGAGTATTGACAGTTGCAGAAACAGCGGGGCAAAGAAGTTATGGCTGACCCATCACGGAGAAGTGGGTGAGGCAACACCGGAATTGTGGCAGTGGTTTGAAGATGGTCTGACTGCTGCGAAGAGCAGGATTCTGGAGATTATCAGAGATAATGAGACCCCGGAAGAGCAGTTAAAAGCCATGGAAGCGGTGTTCTGGAGACCGGAGAAGAAGGGCGGATGGCCGCAGAAAGCCTTTGATCTGAATGCGGAATCTATGCTGAAAACCATCAAGAGTGAGAATTTCCTGAGCCACTCGAAGTTTACGAAATAAGGCAAACAGCTATTTACAAGGCTGGATGAAGGAATATGAAGGATTTACAGTTAGAAATCTAAAATAAAATATATTAAAAGGAGTCTGCAGAATATGGAGTTAAAAAGTGCATTAGAGCAGCTTGTCCTGCTTCAGAAGAAGTTATATGCTTATCAGACAGCATCATCGTCTTTGTATCTGGATAGTGTGACAGTGGCACCGAAGGATACTTCAGAGGGCAGAGGCGTGGCCCTTGGTATTTTGGCAGGAGAGAGCCAGAAGTTGATGACAGCACCGGAAACAGGAGAATTACTGGCGTTTTTGGCGGATCAGAAGGAGAATCTGTCTTTTGTGGAGCAGAGACAGATGGAAGAATTGAAGAGAAGTTATGACCGTCTGTCCAGAATTCCGGCGGATGAATATATGGATTATGCTATGCTGACGAATGAAGCCAGTGATGTGTGGCACAGGGCAAAGGAGAGCAGTGATTTTACACTTTTTGCTCCGATATTGGAGAAACTGGTTGCCTATAACCGAAAGTTTGCGGGTTATTATGACAGCAGCAAAAAGCCATATGATGCATTGTTGGATGAATATGAACGCGGTGCGGATATGGCTTTTCTGGATACATTTTTTGAGACAGTCCGGGAGCGTCTGGTACCACTTATTCATGCTATCGGTGAGAAACCACAGATTGATGATAGTTTTCTGCATCTGCATTATCCGGTAGATATTCAGAGAAAGTTTTCTGACTATCTGATGGAAGTGATGGAACTGGACAGAGGTCACTGTACCATCGGCGAGACAGAGCACCCTTTTACGCTGGAATTTAATAATAAAGATGTGCGTATCACAACCAATTACAAAGAGGATAATGTGGTGGATTCCATGTATTCTGTGATTCATGAGGGCGGTCATGCCAAATATGAGTTAGGTATCCGTGATGACCTGCAATATACCTGTCTGACCGGCGGTGTATCTATGGGGGTTCATGAGAGTCAGTCCAGATTCTATGAGAATATTATCGGACGGTCACTGCCTTTTGTGAAAGCGATATTCCCGAAAATGCAGGAATTTTTCCCAGAACAGTCAAAGCATGTTACAGCAGAGCAGATGTACCGTGCGGTGAATAAAGTACAGCCATCATTGATTCGAACAGAGGCTGATGAGCTTACCTATTCTTTGCATGTGATGGTGCGTTACGAGATTGAGAAGCAGCTTATTGACGGCAGTCTTGAAGTGAAGGATATTCCAGAGGTTTGGAATCGTCTTTATAAAGAATATCTTGGTGTGGATGTGCCGGATGACAGGAGAGGGTGTCTGCAGGATTCCCATTGGTCCGGCGGTTCTTTCGGGTATTTTCCATCCTATGCCCTCGGCAGTGCCTATGGTGCGCAGATGCTTTGCAATATGGAAAAGGATTTCCCTGTATGGGAGGAAGTACGTGCAGGTAAACTGACAGGGGTATCTGCATGGCTGAAAGAGAAGGTCCATCAGTATGGAAGCCTGCTGACTCCGGGTGAAATCGTGAAGAATGCCTGCGGTGATTTTGATCCGACAGTTTATACGGATTATTTGACAGAAAAATATAACAAACTTTATGATTTATAATGGTTTTCATTGTAGTCTGCTATTGGAAGTGATACAATAAAAGGGATGTTTTGTTAGAAAAAGGTAGGTATAAGTATGAGTGATTACAAAATGAATACAAAATGTGTTCAGTCAGGCTACAGACCTGGCAATGGTGAACCGAGACAGATCCCGATTGTACAGTCCACCACTTTCAAGTACGATACAAGTGAAGACATGGGTAAGTTATTTGATTTGGAGGCATCCGGTTATTTTTACACAAGGCTTCAGAATCCGACCAATGATTATGTTGCAGCCAAGATTGCAGACATGGAAGGCGGTACAGCAGCAATGCTGACATCTTCAGGACAGGCAGCCAACTTCTTTGCCCTGTTCAATATCTGTCAGGCGGGTGATCATATCGTATCATCTTCATCCATTTACGGCGGTACATTCAATCTGATTTCTGTGACAATGGCGAAGATGGGCATTGAAGCAACATTTGTTTCTCCGGATTGCACAGAAGAAGAGCTGAATGCGGCATTCAAAGAGAATACAAAGGCTGTTTTCGGCGAAACCATCGCCAACCCGGCACTGACTGTTCTTGATATTGAGAAGTTTGCGAAGGCAGCCCATGCCCATCATGTGCCGCTGATCGTGGACAATACATTTCCGACACCGGTCAACTGCCGTCCGATTGAATGGGGCGCAGATATTGTAACACATTCCACGACGAAGTACATGGACGGCCATGGTGCAGCTGTGGGCGGTGCTATTGTTGACAGCGGTAATTTTGACTGGATGGCCAATGCTGAGAAGTTCCCGGGACTTTGTACACCGGATGATTCTTATCATGGCATCACCTATGCTGAGAAGTTCGGCAAAGAGGGCGCTTTTATCACAAAGTGTACAGCACAGCTCATGAGAGATCTTGGATGCATCCAGTCTCCGCAGCATGCATTTATCCTGAATCTCGGTTTGGAATCCCTGCATGTGCGTATGCCGCGTCATGTGGAGAATGGTCAGGCTGTGGCCGAATTCCTTGAGAAGCAGCCGCAGGTGGCTTATGTGAATTATCCGGGTCTTGAGAGTGATAAATACCACGAACGTGCTATGAAGTATATGCCAAAGGGCGGCTGTGGTGTTGTTTCCTTTGAGTTAAAGGGCGGCCGTAAAGCAGCAGAGACATTTATGAAGCATCTGAAACTGGCAGCTATTGAGACACATGTGGCTGATGCCAGAACATGCTGTCTGAATCCTGCAACATCCACGCATCGTCAGATGAGTGATGAGCAGTTAGCGGCAGCAGGTGTACCGGCAGGCCTTGTGCGTATTTCATGCGGTCTTGAGGATAAAGAAGACCTCATCGCAGACCTTGCGCAGGCACTGGCTCAGATTGAAGAATAAGAGTAGTTAGAGAGAAAGAGGCAGGAGCTGCCCTGATGAATAACCATATTACGATTCAGAGGCAGCTCTTATGCTGTTTATTTAGGGAAAATAGAAGTATGAATAGAGAAAATTTTCAGTCCCGATTGGGATTTATTCTGGTAAGCGCGGGCTGTGCCATCGGTATTGGCAATGTGTGGCGCTTCCCATATGTGGCAGGACAAAACGGCGGTGGTGTTTTCGTCTTGTTTTACCTGATATTTCTGCTTTGCATGGGTGTGCCGGTTTTGACGATGGAATTGGCAGTAGGACGTGCAGGTAAGAAGAGTGCAGTCCAGGCCTATAAAGCACTGGAGAAAGATGGCCAGAAATGGCATATTCACGGTTGGTTTTGTATGATCGGCTGCGTGCTGTTGATGATGTATTATACAACCGTTTCAGGATGGATGCTGAGTTACTTTGTCAAATTCATAACCGGCAGTTTCAAAAGCGGAATGGATGCCGATGCTGTAGGCGGTGCCTTTTCAAACCTGTTGGCAAATCCTGTTGAAATGGCAGTATTCATGGCGATTACAGTCGTTGCAGGATTTATTGTTTGCAGTTTTGGTTTGCAGAATGGTCTTGAGAGAATTTCCAAGATCATGATGTCAGCCCTCCTTGTACTGATCATTGTGCTGGCAGTACACAGCCTGGTGCTTCCGGGTTCCGGCGAAGGTTTGCGTTTTTATCTTTTGCCGGATTTTAAGCGTGCAGCGGATGTAGGAATCGGCAAAGTGATCACAGAAGCCATGAATCAGGCTTTCTTCACCCTGAGTCTTGGTATCGGTGCCATGGAGATTTTCGGCAGTTATATGCCAAACGGCAGAACCCTCACCGGAGAATCTGTGAGAATTTGCGGACTTGATACCTTTGTTGCATTGATGTCAGGTCTGATTATTTTCCCGGCATGTTTCACATTCAATGTTGACCAGACTTCCGGACCGAGCCTGATCTTCATCACACTGCCGAATATTTTCAACCACATTCCGCTTGGAAGACTCTGGGGAAGCCTTTTCTTCATCTTTATGTCATTTGCGGCATTCTCCACCATCCTGGCTGTATTTGAAAATATTATTTCCTGCGGTATGGAGCTTACCGGCTGGAGCCGAAAAAAATCCAGTCTTGTAAATGCCATCGCCATCATCCTTCTGTCTCTGCCATGCGTACTTGGATACAATGTATGGTCCTGGGACTGGCTCAAGGTATTCGGCGGCGCAATTCTCGACCTTGAAGATTTTCTGGTAAGCAACATTCTGCTCCCGCTTGGTTCTCTTGTATACCTGCTTTTCTGTGTTTCCAAACGGGGCTGGGGCTGGGAAAACTTCACAGAAGAAGCCAACACCGGAAAAGGCCTGAAGATCCGGAAATGGATGCGCGGATACATCACTTATATCCTGCCGCTGATCATTCTGTTTATCTTCTTCTTTGGTCTGTACGATAAGTTTTTTGCATAAAATAAAACTTTAAATAAAACACCCCTGACGGATATCGTATGTGATTTACACACGCGATTTCCATCGGGGGTGTTTTTGTTGAGTCAGGCGGATATTCACAGCCTGCATTCTTCCCTAGGCGAACTTTATCGAAGCTGAGAAGAAAGCCGGAAGAATTGCTGCAGAAGGTATCGTTAAGACAGTTGTTAAATTCTTCCCGATACAAGCAAGTCCCCTCACCGCGTATTGCTTTTCGTAATTGAAGCAGGGAACTTACTTGATTCAGTTAAGAATTTTACCTGCCTAGCAGCTCCAGTACTTCCTCTCTGCTGATCAAAGCCTGGCCGATTCCCTCGCCGCTTAAGATTTCATCAGCCAGTTCCCGTTTTCTTTCCTGAAGAGCCCGGTTTCGTTCTTC
>OLPF01001802.1_pt1 | contig 16222 bp, 12 predicted proteins | sample 1673121 | NCBI WGS metagenome assembly OLPF01 (sample SAMEA3136756, study PRJEB25190) | human gut metagenome
AAGACAGCGGCCTCTCACGCCGTTAACGTGGGTTCGATTCCCGCACGGGTCACCAGGAAAAGCACCATAGCGTAAGCTAAGGTGCTTTTTTGTATGTCTAAAACCACTCGCTAGGCGAGTGGTTTGATAAAGATTATATCGATGAGTAATGAAACTCAAACAAAAAATTTTGGAATAGTACCAGTGGGACAATTCCAGACTGGGTTATTGGCGTATCGCCGGTAGTCCTGTATTAAAAGGTTCCATTGCAAACGAAAGACTCGCAGAAGCAGGATATTTTAGTATCCTCAGGCGCTACTACGAGTCCTTGCACTTATGCGGTTGAACCGCCGTGTACCGGTCGGTACGCACGGTGGTGTGAGAGGTCGGCTCTTTAGTTAAGAGAGCCTCCTACGCGATTCTTTTAGGTAAAAAAGCAAACAAACAGAACACTTCATTCAAATGCATATAGCGGCTATTTATTTCATACAGAGACAAGTAGCGGCACAGAACAGATATAATAAAAGAAGCTATAAAAAGCAGGTATTCACGTGGAGGACGATATCGTTTCTACATGAACACCTGCTTTTTTATTTATTATTTACTGGTGGAATAAATAGTGGTAGCCAAGTATTCATCACTGACCCAACCATAAATCCCATTGTAATATACAACAACCCAGTCAGGCACATTGCTGCTATAGCCGCATTCCCATACGATGATACCGTAGGGGATATTATCCATTTTTTCATAATTTGTACCGGGACCTTTACGCATAACCAGCCCATGATCAGCAGTGGTGTAGGTACAAAGGCTATCAATTCGGCTAAGCGTTACATCTGGTGCAACGCATCCATCCGGCAGAATAATGTTGGCATTGTTTTCGGTATAATCATGTACTTGCAGCAAGCCCCAAAGGCCATTCTGTTTTGCCCATACACAACCATCGCGCGCGGGGGCTAAATCTTCATATTGCCCAGCGGAAATTATCTCATTGCCGTAAACATCCAGAACTAGCTTTTGTCCGGATTGATTTTTCACAACTACCATGCCGGATAAGTCTGCGTAAGGATATTCAACAGTTTCGTTCATGATGGACAAACTCATCTGCGGCTGATAAATGCAGGGGATTACTAAAGCACCGCTTTGGTCGCAATATCCCCAGTTACCGGCTGCATCCTTTACCGCGATTAAAGATTCACCGGCCATGCAGGCATCCTGGTAGTCGAAATCGGTTAAAATTGTACCGTTTTTATCCGCAACGGCAAAAGGTGCAGAATTGTCAACAAGATAACCGGCATATTCATCATCCCAAATGCCTTGCTGGATGCCAACCAAATCAGGAGCATACACCTGTTCGATGGGCGTGCCACTAAATGTATAGACACCAATAGCAGAACGGTAAATCTGGCTGTCACCTAAAATCCACTGGATGCCATACCCGCCGTGCCCGCCCAGCATGGTTATAAAAGGCATTTGTTGGGCAACCAGCTCCTGGTTAATCTGTTCTTCCAGGGCATTCAGCTTCTGGTAATCGTATGTATCATCTACCCCAATGGAGAGCTCCTGCTCACCATACAGGTACGGGATGCTTTCTGACAAATCTTCCAGAAAAGCATTACAGTTGGCAGCATTAAACAGGCTCCAGCGTTCGCCCTTGCGCACAGCGTACAGATTTCGGGCAGCGGCGTAACCGGCAGTGTGGGTTTCGCGGGAGAAGAGAGGAATCATCTCGTCAAAATCATATTGCGGCGGTAACTTCCAGTTGGCATTGCTAGTGGATGGTATAGCTGTGGCAACAGCTTCACTGGTCGGGGAAAGAGCAGCGGAGGAAGCAGGTTTATTTTCTGGCGCTGCAGCACAAGCGGTAAGCATTATTGCGGTGATAACACTGGCTGAAAATGAGAATAACTTCCTTTTCATGGCTTTTCACTCCTTGCGTAAATGATTTTTCGGTAAGATGAAGAAGTAATATAAGAAAGTGAATTCATAAACCCTATAATATCTTATTTTATCAAAAATATCTGCTAATGGGAATAGCTAACAATTCTACATGGATAAATTTGGATAGTATGACAAAGATTGCAGAACTGGAGTGAAAGTTCGAATCATGCGATGAGTGATCTGCTATAATAAAAGAAACAAAGAAGCCGCCACAGTCGGGCTGTGACGGCTAGGAATAAGAAGAAATGTGGAACTATTATAAAATCCATTTCTATCCACAGAAAGCCTTAAGGTCGCTTTCTGACATAAAGTAGTGTACATGATTTTATCATGAAAAGCAAATTTTTTAGTAAAGAGGATTGACAGAGTCCTATTTATGATGTTATATTGATTACAAATGAAACTTTTATATAATCCAAAATAAAAATATAAGGAGATGATTACCATGCTACTCGGTCATACCAAACAAATCAATGGCGTCTGGAAAATACAATCCCTAAAACAACACAGTGAAAACGTGGCCGAGTACTGCGCACGGGCGTGCCAGCCGCTGGGACTTGAAAACTTGGGCCGTCTTACAGGCTGGCTCCATGACGCTGGGAAATCTCATAGCAACGTGCAAAAACATCTGAGAGGTCAGACAAACGAAAAAATCAATCATTCCAGCGCCGGAATGCGGTGGCTATGGGAAAATTATGGCGGAGAAACAGCTTCACCACCTTCTCGCTTGACTGCGCAAATGGCAGCATTGGCAATCGGATCCCATCACTCTGAACGTATGGATGTTTTCGACCTGGGTGGAGTAGAACCCTGGATAAAACATATGTATTCAGAGCAGGCTCAAGAGCTATATGAAGAAAGCTGCCGGGCCTTTTTTGCGGATTGCATAAGTGAAACAGAGATACGGCAAATGTTTGCCAAAGCTGCGCAGGAGGTAGAATGTCTTGTGCGGAAAATCCGAACGCAGGAAGGAAAGAAGCCGCGGCTTTGTATCTATCAGGTCATGTTGGGGTTGGCACACAGATTTTTGTTTGCAGCCCTAATCGATGCAGACTGGTTGGATTCAGGCAACTATTATAATCAAGAAGGATGCCTTCCCCCAGAGCAGCTTCCGCCATGGGATCTGATAGAAAGCAATGTTGAAACATTCCTGAACAATTTGCAGCCCCGACATAAAATAGATACCTTGCGTGCAGAAATTTCGGAGCAATGCAAGACAGCAGGCGAATGTGCAAAGCAGGGTATTTACCGCTTGTATGTGCCAACAGGCGGAGGAAAAACATTTTCCGGGCTGCGATATTGTGTGCATGCGGCCAAAAAACTTTCGGCCCGGCATATTTTCTATGTTGCACCGTTCCGGTCGATTATCGGACAGAATGTACAGGAGTTCAAAAAGGCATTAGGCGGCAGTGAATATCTGTTGGAGCACCATACGGATGCGGTGCTGGATACAGAGGACCCCGAAATTCTCCGCCAGCTGGAACGCTGGCAGGAAGCGCCGGTGATATGTACAACTATGGTACAGATGCTGCAAACCCTGTTTTGCAGCAGGCGGCAGAATGTGCGCCGCATGGCAGCACTGGCAAATTCTATCTTGGTGTTTGACGAAATACAGTCCCTGCCCATTTGCCATACATACTTGTTCAACCAGGCGGCAAATTTCTTGGCGTACTATTTGGGGTGCGTTGTTGTTTTGTGTACGGCAACACAGCCAGCGCTAAGCGAAGTAGCAAACCCTTTGCGGTTTGCATCGCCGGTGGACCTGGTCCCGGATTACCAGCTGCGCTTTGCGCAGTTCCGAAGGACAAAGATTGAAGTGCCCGAAACAGGAAATGGATTTCAGGCAGGAGAACTCGCAGAATTTGTACGGAGCAAGCAAGACGAGAATGGCAGCATTTTGATCATCTTGAATACCCGTTCGGCGGTCGAAAAGGTGTTTGAGGCTTTGAAACAATGCCAGCCGGAACATACACAACTTTACTGCCTGACCACGCACCTGTGTGCAAAGCACCGTGCAGATGTTATCGCAGAAGTTAAGCAAAAATTAAACACCTTACACGGTCAGGAACGTTTGATCTGTGTAAGCAGTCAGCTGATAGAAGCAGGCGTGGATGTAAGCTTTGATTGCGTCATTCGAAGTATGGCTGCGCTGCCCAGTGTGGCCCAGGCTTCCGGCCGATGCAACCGCAATGCGGAAAGGAAATGCCGCACGGTGTATCTTGTTAAAACCTACAATCTGGAAAATCTGGATCGACTTCCGGAACTGCGCAACGGCAGGGAAGCCACACGGCACCTGCTGCAGCAATTACAAAGGGATGCGGACCTGTTAGAGCCGGAAAGTATTTTGAGGTACTACCAGCTTTATTATGCAGAGTCCCAACAACAGGAACGGATGGGCGATCCGGTTGAATTAAAGGGGTACATTCCCCCAAAAACAGTGAATTTGTTTGACCTTTTGTCAGATAATCAGGAAAGTGTGCTAGCCTGGAAAGAGGCAACAGGAAAACAAAAGTTCCCCAATTACTTGCTCCGGCAGGCGTTTGCCACGGCAGAAAGGAATTTCCATGCTTTGGAGGACATTACAACGCCGGTGGTGGTTCCCTATGGGGAAGATGGCGCGGATATGGCAACAAGACTTTCGTCCAGTAAACCGCTTACCCCCAAAATGCTGCGGGACGCACAACGCTTTACCGTTGGTATTACAACAAATGAAAAAATACGCCTGGCAGATCAAGGCGCACTGTACACAGTAAAAGAAGGGGCAGTGACAATTCTTAACAAGGAATATTACGATGACGAAAAGGGAATTCAGACAAGCCCCGGATTTATGCCGATACAATTTGCTTAACAAGGAGGGTTAGACTTTGCAATACGAAAATTCAATATCCATGCAGGTATATGGGCGTTATGCACTGTTCAGCGACCCAATTACCCGCGTAGGCGGCGAAAAATTTAGCTACCCGGTGCCCACCTACCAGGCATTGAAGGGTATTTATGAAAGCTGCTATTGGAAACCAACGTTCACCTGGGTAATTGATGAACTGCGCGTGATGAACCCGATTGAAAGACAATCCAAAGGCATCCGTCCCATTATGTATAACAATGGAAAAAACGATCTTTCCATCTATACGTACCTTTCCGATGTTTGCTACCAGGTGCGGGCACATTTTGAATGGAACGAACATCGCCCAGACCTGGAAAAAGACCGCAATGAAAACAAACATTACGCTATTGCAAAGCGTATGTTGGAACGCGGCGGCAGAAGAGATATCTTTTTGGGAACACGCGAATGCCAGGGGTATATTGAACCCTGCATTTTTGGCTTGGGAAAAGGGCATTATGATGATGTTTCATCCCTGGACCTAGGCCTAATGGAGCACGGCATTACCTATGCGGACGAAAACGGGAAAGGCGTGATGCAGGAACGCTTTTGGCACCCGGTAATGCAGAACGGAAAAATCTGTTTTTGCCGCCCGGAAGAATGCGAAATTGTGCGCGATATCCACCCGCAAAAGATGAAGACCTTTACGCTGGGGGAAACAGTCAGCGACTGCGATGATTTGTACAGGGAGGTGATACAGGAATGAGCTGGCTTAGCTATTGCTATAAAACCTACCAGAATAGCGTGTCAGAAATTGGAAAGCAGCAGCCTGGAAAAGTTCCACTACTGCCGGTGGCTCACACGACGCAGCAGGTCAACATTGAAGTGGAGCTGGACAAGGACGGAAACTTTCAGTATGCAGGCTTGCTGGCACAAGATCAAAGGACAACGATCATTCCTTGCACAGAGGAATCTTCGGCGCGGACATCCGGCATGGTGCCGCACCCGCTAGTGGATAAACTGCAATATATTGCGGCAGATTATCCCACTTTTGGTGGTAGTAAAGAATCCGGATGGCCGCTTTACCACAAGCAGTTACAAGCGTGGTGTACATCTCCTTATGCCCACCCGGCTGTGTGTACAGTCCTGCACTACCTGGAAAAAGAATGCCTAATCGCAGACCTGGTCAAGGCAAATATTTTGTTTATAGACGAAAATGGAACTCTGCCAACAAAATGGCAGGGAAACAAAGAAGACAAGCCCCCTATTTTGGATACGCTGACCGGTAGTGACCAGACGGAATCTTTTGTCCGGTTCCGCGTTGACAATGTTGATTTGTCGCGTGATACAACAGTCCGAGAAAGCTTTATCCGCTTTTATGAAACACAGTTAAAAGATATTGACTATTGCACAGTTCAGGGAATCAAAATGCCGGTTTCTACATTAAGCCCGTATAAGATCCGCAACCCAGGTGACCGTGCAAAGCTGATATCCAGCAATGACAATACGAATTATACTTACCGCGGGCGCTTTGCGGATGCAGCGCAGGCACTTTCGATTGGTTATGAAACAACCCAAAAGGCACACAGCGCCTTGCGATGGTTGGTCAGCAAGCAAGGGGTAAATACAGGGGACCAGACTGTACTTGTTTGGGGAACACAGAACGAAGCAGTACCCAATGTGCTGGGGGATACTCTCGATATTGCCCAGGAATATAATCCACTAGCAGGCGATGATTGGGACGATTTTGAGGAAGATACAGAAAGGTTGCCTGCGGATACCCAAGAAGAAATTGCACGGCAGTTTAACCGGGCCATTCTGGGGTATCAGCACCAGTTGAAGGACAATTCCCAAACGGCGGTCATGATTTTGGATTCTGCTACACCTGGCCGGTTGTCCATCCGGTACTATCAAGAACTGCAGGGCTCTAAGTTGCTTGCCAATATAAAGGATTGGCACGATACGTTCCAATGGCAGCTGGAATACCGCAGTGTAGAGGAGCCGACGGAACTGGGCAAAAAGCCCAAGATCAAGAAAGTTGTCTTTGTTGGTGCGCCTGCCCCGGCGGACATTGCAAAAGCAGCCTATGGCGAAAAAGTGGATGCAAAGCTGAAACAAGCCACAATCGAACGACTGATTCCCTGTATTACCAATGGGGAGCGCTTCCCGCGGGATTTGATGATCAGCGCGGTAGATCGGGCAACAAACAGCATTGGCCTGGATTATTGGGAACAACAAAAAACACAAAACATTGCCTGCGCCCTTGTGCGTGGGTACTATCATAGAAATAAGAAGGTGGATTATCCGATGAATGTTGATGAAACCATTAAAGACCGAAACTATTTGTTTGGGAGAATTTTAGCCTGTGCAGAACAGATTGAAAGACGGGCGTTGATTCAGCTAGGAAATGAGAACGAAAAACGTTTGACAAATGCAGAACGTTTAAGAACCGCGTTTGCTCTGCACCCGGCAGCAACAACACTTCTTTTGGATAAAAAATTAAATCCGTACCTGAACAGAATGAAAAACCGTAACGGAATGGATAGCCAAAGGTATGCGATGATGCAAGAATTATTACATAAGATTGGCACAGAAAACTTTACGAACAAAAGACTTGGTGAGCTGTATCTGGTTGGCTATGCCGACCAGATGATGGACTTTAAGGCCGAAAATGCAGAATATAAAGCGAAAGCAAAAAAGCAGGAGGAATAAAAGATGGCTGTGCTGCAGAATAAAATCGACTTTGCACTTGTGATTGCTGTAAACCATGCGAACCCGAACGGTGACCCGTTGAACGGAAACCGCCCGCGCGAAACGTATGAGGGACTGGGTGAAATTTCGGATGTGTGCCTGAAACGCAAGATCCGCAACCGCATGATGGACCTTGGCCAGAATGTGTTTGTCCAGTCGGACGACCGCTGCAATGATGGCTTCAAAAGCCTGAAAGACCGTGCAGACGGCTGCCCAGCAGTGAAAAAAGCTGAAAAAGATAAAGATGCTTATGCAAAGGCTGCCTGTGAAACCTGGCTGGATGTGCGCAGCTTTGGCCAGGTGTTTGCCTTTAAGGGAAAAGAATCCAAGGGCGATGGTGTTTCCGTTGGCGTGCGCGGCCCGGTATCTATTCATCCGGCTTTCAGCGTGGACCCGATTGATGTCGATGATATCCAGATCACAAAGAGCGTGAACGGTACGACTGGCGAAAAGAAGTCAAGCGATACCATGGGTATGAAGCACCGTGTGGCTTTTGGCGTGTACACAACCTTTGGCAGCATTAACTGCCAGCTGGCAGAAAAGACCGGCTTTACAGATGAAGATGCAGAAATCATCAAAGAAGCGCTGCGCACACTGTTTGAAAACGATATTTCCTCTGCTCGCCCGGATGGCAGTATGGAGGTGGTTCGCCTGTATTGGTGGCGTCATAACTGCAAAAACGGACAGTATTCCTCGGCAAAGGTCCATCGCTGTCTGCATGTGGAGCTAAAAGAAAGTGTGGCACAAGCACACCGGGTGGAAGATTATAATATTACTTGCGATACCCTGAACGGATTGACACCGGAAGTGTATGATGAATACTGATGACTATCTGCAAATGTCTGGCATCCAGCACTTTGCATTCTGCCGCCGCCAATGGGCACTTGCGTACTTGGAACAACAATGGTCCGAAAACCAACGCACCGCCGAAGGCCGCCTGCAGCATACCCGCTGCCATGATGTTACCCTGACGGAAAAACGCGGCGATTTGCTGATCGCCCGCGGTATGAGGGTCGTCAGTCACCGCTTAAAACTGACCGGCGACTGCGATGTGGTAGAGTTTCACAAGGATCCAAACGGCGTGTCATTGCAGGGCCGCCGCGGCCTGTGGCAGCCCATGCCCGTGGAATATAAGCATGGCCGCAGCAAGGTAAACGATGCCGACCGTTTGCAGCTCTGCGCACAGGCCATGGCGCTGGAAGAAATGCTGGTGTGCGAGGTGCCGGAAGGGGAAATCTTTTATGAAGAAACCCGGCAGCGGGAACATGTTTCCCTGACACCGGAACTGCGCAGCACCGCGCAGACCATGGCGGATGAGATGAACCGCCTGTTTGCGCGCGGCTATACCCCAAAAAGCAAACCCGGCAAGCATTGCAATGCCTGCTCACTGAAAGAGCTTTGCCTGCCGGCGCTGTATCAGCAGGCAGACCCGGCGGCGTATCTGCGGGAGCATATTGAGGAGGGCGCGCCATGAGAAAGCTGCTCAACACCCTGTTTGTCATCAATGAGGACGCTTACCTGACATTGGATGGCGAAAACCTTGTTGTTACCCGCAATAAACAGGAAACCCACCGCTATGCCCTGCATACGCTGGAAGGCATCGTCTGCTTTACTTACGCGGGTGCCAGCCCCGCTTTGATGGGAGCTTGTGCCCGGCGGGACATTGACCTTTGCTTTTTTGACCCGTATGGCAGATTTCAGGCCCGCACCGTGGGGGAAGAACGCGGCAATGTGCTGCTGCGTCAGACGCAGTACCGCGTGTCGGATGACCCGGCCCAGAGCTGTCGCTATGCCCGGAGCTTTATCCTTGGTAAAGTGTATAACGCACGCTGGGTGCTGGAACGCGCAACCCGCGATCATCCCCAGCGTGTCCCGGTCGAAAAACTGAAACGCACCTCCACCCAGCTGGCCGCCGCGCTGCCGCTGATACAGACCAGCGATGATCCGGAACAGCTGCGCGGCCTGGAAGGCGAGGCAGCCCAGCGCTACTTTGACTGTCTGAATGACCTGATTCTGCAGCAAAAGCAGGATTTTGTGTTTGAGGGCCGCAGCCGCCGTCCACCGCTGGACAATGTGAATGCGCTGCTTTCGTTTGCCTACAGCATGCTGGCGCGGGAGTGTGCATCCGCCTTGACCGCTGTGGGCCTGGACCCTTATGTTGGCTTTATGCACCGCCCGCGCCCCGGCCGCAAAAGTCTGGCACTTGACCTGATGGAAGAACTGCGGGCGGTTTATGCAGACCGGCTGGTCATCAGCTGCATCAATCAAAAGATCATCACGGCAAAACACCTGCAAAAACAGGAAAATGGTGCCGTACTGCTGACGGATGATGGCCGCAAAGCTTTCCTGACCGCATGGCAGAACAAAAAGAAGGAAGAGATCACCCATCCGTTTTTGAAAGAAAAACTGCCCTGGGGGCTGGTGCCCTATGTTCAGGCGCTTTTGCTGGCCCGTGCTCTGCGCGGCGACCTGGAAGTGTACCCACCGTTTTTCTGGAAGTGAGGTGCCGTTATGTTGGTGCTTGTAACCTATGATGTCAACACCGAAACAGCCGCCGGTCGTCGCAGGCTGCGCAAAGTAGCAAAAGTCTGTGTAGACTACGGCCAGCGGGTGCAAAACTCCGTATTTGAGTGCCTGCTGGATGCCGCGCAATACACGATGTTCAAAGCAAAATTGACCGAACTGATCGATTCGGAATCGGACAGCCTGCGCTTTTATCAACTGGGAAACCATTACAAAAGCAAAGTCGAGCATGTGGGTCTGCACCCGGATTTTGATCAGGATGGAATCTTGTTTGCTTAGTGCGAGGGGAAGGCAATCATAAAATTCCCGGTTCCTTCGCACCAGAAAATATGGAAAAAACAGGGGCAGAAAGGGTAAAATACAGCCTTGCCTGTCAGCATGAAGATGCAATCTCCATAAAATTTGTTTCATATGCGCAAAAGTGCCCCACTGTTTTGTGCACTTTTGCTGTCGCTCTCCGCAAGGAGAGCGTGGATAGAAATGGGGTGTTAAGTAAGATAGACTGCCCCCGCGGGTCGCTCTCCGCAAGGAGAGCGTGGATAGAAATGTTCAATCCTCTGCTGTGATAGTACAGATGAGCAGTCGCTCTCCGCAAGGAGAGCGTGGATAGAAATCATAAAGACTTGACGCAGTGGTTCCGCAATTACGTCGCTCTCCGCAAGGAGAGCGTGGATAGAAATATTCATAACTTGAACCTCCCATCCAAGCCCATAGAGTCGCTCTCCGCAAGGAGAGCGTGGATAGAAATATTCGATCGATTACATTATTGATTACGCTGCTGACGGTCGCTCTCCGCAAGGAGAGCGTGGATAGAAATGTACCAATGTCGAGTTACACGATTGGCCTCCCGTTGTCGCTCTCCGCAAGGAGAGCGTGGATAGAAATACTGACCCCATTAGCCTTTCAGACATTCCCCCTAACGTCGCTCTCCGCAAGGAGAGCGTGGATAGAAATAATCGGAACATTGCGAACGGTGAGCGTAAGAAACACGTCGCTCTCCGCAAGGAGAGCGTGGATAGAAATGTTGACCCTGATGTCGATACGTTGACAGATGATGTGTCGCTCTCCGCAAGGAGAGCGTGGATAGAAATTTCGCGGTTGGACGTTGAATATTAACGGGCCCATGTCGCTCTCCGCAAGGAGAGCGTGGATAGAAATCTATTGCTCCGGGTACTTCCGTTTTTCGCGGTTGGTCGCTCTCCGCAAGGAGAGCGTGGATAGAAATAGATGATATGTCAGGAGCGACAGGGCGTATTTTACGTCGCTCTCCGCAAGGAGAGCGTGGATAGAAATGCCGCAATCGCTTCTGTCCAACTTGTCAATGGCGGGTCGCTCTCCGCAAGGAGAGCGTGGATAGAAATTTCGCGGTTGGACGTTGAATATTAACGGGCCCATGTCGCTCTCCGCAAGGAGAGCGTGGATAGAAATTTGCCAATCCGGGAAGCACTGAACTAACCTTTCCCGTCGCTCTCCGCAAGGAGAGCGTGGATAGAAATTTGTGGTGGGGTGTCCGCAAAGCCGTTGGTAGCCGTCGCTCTCCGCAAGGAGAGCGTGGATAGAAATGTCAATCTTCGCGTTGTGGATGGCTCGAAGTCATCCGTCGCTCTCCGCAAGGAGAGCGTGGATAGAAATTTTAGTCTTCTCTGTCGTATTTTGTTCCGGCGCTGTCGCTCTCCGCAAGGAGAGCGTGGATAGAAATGCGTAAGTATCATAGAGCTGATAGAGGGCGGGCGTCGCTCTCCGCAAGGAGAGCGTGGATAGAAATACATACTATATTGGGAGGTTTTTGAAATGTTGCGTCGCTCTCCGCAAGGAGAGCGTGGATAGAAATGCCGAAGATTGGCTTGATGCTGGTTGTCTCCCTCGGTCGCTCTCCGCAAGGAGAGCGTGGATAGAAATCCATTGATTTGCTCGCTTCTCGTCTTGTTGATATGTCGCTCTCCGCAAGGAGAGCGTGGATAGAAATGCGTAAAATTACTATTACAGTTGATGATGTTACCCGTCGCTCTCCGCAAGGAGAGCGTGGATAGAAATAACTGATGATGTGTCAACCGGCGGGAAAATTAAGGAGTCGCTCTCCGCAAGGAGAGCGTGGATAGAAATAAGTATGTTGTGCAATGTCGCAAAACGCTAGGCGGTCGCTCTCCGCAAGGAGAGCGTGGATAGAAATGTCTTTCTAACGCTTACCGTTCGCAATGTTCCCAGTCGCTCTCCGCAAGGAGAGCGTGGATAGAAATATCGGTATGGATATGGAAGAGGACAAAATAAGGAGGTCGCTCTCCGCAAGGAGAGCGTGGATAGAAATACAATCTTGTGTTGTGGGTGCTCCGGAAGGTGCCGGTCGCTCTCCGCAAGGAGAGCGTGGATAGAAATGTACATATCATACTACAATAAATACACATTGTCAGTCGCTCTCCGCAAGGAGAGCGTGGATAGAAATTTCGACGTACGTTACACGACTTCCCCGCGCCCAAGGTCGCTCTCCGCAAGGAGAGCGTGGATAGAAATTTGTGACCTTGAGCCGATCCGGAACGCTGAAGCAGGTCGCTCTCCGCAAGGAGAGCGTGGATAGAAATGCCTGATAGTACACGTCGGCGGGAACTTTTTCGAGTCGCTCTCCGCAAGGAGAGCGTGGATAGAAATATAACTTCCATATTACATAGTTTCGGCAAACTAAGTCGCTCTCCGCAAGGAGAGCGTGGATAGAAATGACTATCACAGCAGGGGGCTGAATAAAGCAGAGGTGTCGCTCTCCGCAAGGAGAGCGTGGATAGAAATGAGTTCCTCGCCACGCTTGGCAAGCTCCGCCGAAAAGTCGCTCTCCGCAAGGAGAGCGTGGATAGAAATTTCGCGGTTGGACGCTGAATATTAACGGTCCGATGTCGCTCTCCGCAAGGAGAGCGTGGATAGAAATTTAAGCGGACGAAGTAGAAAGCTTATCTCGATAATGTCGCTCTCCGCAAGGAGAGCGTGGATAGAAATATACTAATCGATGTCAAGGAAAGAGGAAGAGAGCGTGGATAGAAATACAATCTTGTGTTGTGGGTGCTCCGGAAGGTGCGTCGCTCTCCGCAAGGAGAGCGTGGATAGAAATGCAGGATGATGGGGATTAAGCGAAGTGAGTTTCTGTCGCTCTCCGCAAGGAGAGCGTGGATAGAAATCTTATGATGGTTTGATTGCTTCCGCCAACTTCTGTGTCGCTCTCCGCAAGGAGAGCGTGGATAGAAATTCAAAAATTGCTAAAAAAGTATTGACAAGTATGTGTCGCTCTCCGCAAGGAGAGCGTGGATAGAAATCACGCAACGCCGGGATTTTAAGGCCCTGGGCTTGCGTCGCTCTCCGCAAGGAGAGCGTGGATAGAAATGTCTATTTGGCGTTGATAAGGTATCTTATCAATACGTCGCTCTCCGCAAGGAGAGCGTGGATAGAAATGCTTGCATCGGTTTTCACTAATACAGCTTGTTAAGTCGCTCTCCGCAAGGAGAGCGTGGATAGAAATGGCGGCATGAGGACGGCACGCTGCGGCTGGATACCGTCGCTCTCCGCAAGGAGAGCGTGGATAGAAATTGAAATAACATGTGCGTTAGGAAGTGGAATATTGTCGCTCTCCGCAAGGAGAGCGTGGATAGAAATATATGGATTGACAAATTTTAACGTAGCAAAGTGGTCGCTCTCCGCAAGGAGAGCGTGGATAGAAATCTTGATGGTGGTGTTACTCTGCCACCACATCAGCAGTCGCTCTCCGCAAGGAGAGCGTGGATAGAAATCTTTCTATGGGTCTTGATGGGAGGTTTAAGCTGTGGTCGCTCTCCGCAAGGAGAGCGTGGATAGAAATTGTCGTGTCCGCCTGTGCCCCATCTGCCAATGGCGTCGCTCTCCGCAAGGAGAGCGTGGATAGAAATACTTGATACCTTAGTAACAACTCACGTCATAATTTGTCGCTCTCCGCAAGGAGAGCGTGGATAGAAATATGTCCGTCACGGAATACGGCTTGAAATGGATTGTCGCTCTCCGCAAGGAGAGCGTGGATAGAAATGGCAGAATTATGAATGTTTCGAATGGATTAAAGCGGTCGCTCTCCGCAAGGAGAGCGTGGATAGAAATGTGGATACCACAACCAGCTGCGGCGCGCCCGTGCGGTCGCTCTCCGCAAGGAGAGCGTGGATAGAAATTTTCAAATTGTATCTCGGTGGCGAGCAGAACAAGGTCGCTCTCCGCAAGGAGAGCGTGGATAGAAATCATAGGCTACAGCAGCGTCATGCTCAATACGGCACCCGTCGCTCTCCGCAAGGAGAGCGTGGATAGAAATGTCTGTAGTCATTTGAGAAAGCAATTTCATTTTTGTCGCTCTCCGCAAGGAGAGCGTGGATAGAAATTTCGGGCCTTTGGCCCTCAGCGGCCCTCGCGCGCAGTCGCTCTCCGCAAGGAGAGCGTGGATAGAAATTCAATGTATACGGATATGCCGCTTGCTATGCAGATGTCGCTCTCCGCAAGGAGAGCGTGGATAGAAATATAATAAGTATATCCTACTACACTTAAATATATAGTCGCTCTCCGCAAGGAGAGCGTGGATAGAAATAACTTTTCGTTGCTGTTGCCTTCACTGTTGCCAATGTCGCTCTCTGCAAGGAGAGCGTGGATAGAAATTGTGGTAGACGGCCACAAGGTCCATATAACGAGAAACGTCGCTCTCCGCAAGGAGAGCGTGGATAGAAATATCACGGGCAAGATCGTGACAAAGCAGAAAAGGCGGTCGCTCTCCGCAAGGAGAGCGTGGATAGAAATTGGTCATTGCTAAGCAGTGCAGGGGAATTCTTGACGTCGCTCTCCGCAAGGAGAGCGTGGATAGAAATAAGTATGTCGTACAATGCCGCAAAGTGATGGGTGGTCGCTCTCCGCAAGGAGAGCGTGGATAGAAATATTTTGCACATCATGGCGGTAACAGGGTATTGCCCGTCGCTCTCCGCAAGGAGAGCGTGGATAGAAATATTTTGAATAAGGAGTTGATTATAAATGGCAAGCTGTCGCTCTCCGCAAGGAGAGCGTGGATAGAAATATGCTGATGCGCCGGACTCAAACTGCCATTGATCTGTCGCTCTCCGCAAGGAGAGCGTGGATAGAAATTCCAGCAAGCGGCGGATATCACTCAAAAGGTGCAGTCGCTCTCCGCAAGGAGAGCGTGGATAGAAATTGCAGTATACCGGCAATCCGACAGCGTTTGGCAGCGTCGCTCTCCGCAAGGAGAGCGTGGATAGAAATGTTGCGGCCCCCTGCGTGCTCTTTGCCGGCGGAATGTCGCTCTCCGCAAGGAGAGCATGGAATGTTTCTCTTTCTGACTGTTCAGGGTGGTTTTGTTCATGCGGATATCCGCTTTAATCTTAAAAATTGCTATAGTAAAAAACTCTCGCATAAAATAATATAAAAATATTATATTATCTACTTGACAAGGTACCCCGGCGGGGTATATAGTGAATATACCCCGCCGGGGTACCTTGCATATGATGGGAGGGTAACATAATGCAGGAAAACGAAAAGAAGGAACCGTGTTGCTGCTGTGCACACAAAACAAAGCATCGCAGTGAAGAAGAGTATAAAAGCCTGGTCCACAGACTGAATCGGATCGAAGGGCAGATTCGGGGCATCCGTGGGATGGTGGAAAACGAAGTGTATTGTCCGGATATTCTGGTGCAGTCGGCGGCGGTAACGGCGGCGATGAACGCGTTCAACCGTGAGCTGCTGGCAAACCATATCCGCACCTGTGTGGCGGATGATATCCGTGCCGGGAATGACGAAGTTGTGGATGAGCTGCTGAAAACGCTGCAGAAACTGATGAAATAAGCATTGCCTGCACAAAATAGCAGAAGCAGAACATGAAATAAATGCACGAGTGTTTGAGCCAGCAAAAATGCCATGCCAGTGCCCAGTACGATTGTTTTTCTGTTCACAAACATCGGTAAAAGTTTGTGTAACATTACCAGAGCCATGAATAAATGCCAGTCATTTCCTGTGAGAGGGTGCGGATAGAAATGCCGCGTCGGCCTTGGTTGCCCCCAACGTATCGCTCTCCGCAAGGAGAGTGTGGATAGAAATGGTAACCTCAATAATACATCGAATTGCAGGCTAGCCGCTCACCAAAAGGGGAGTGAGGATAGGGCAACACCGCACAATTCCCGCCTTGCGGCTTAAGCACCGCTCCGGCAGCTG
>OLPF01001803.1_pt1 | contig 16213 bp, 14 predicted proteins | sample 1673121 | NCBI WGS metagenome assembly OLPF01 (sample SAMEA3136756, study PRJEB25190) | human gut metagenome
TGCGGATGTATGACCGCGGCGAGGGCGTGGCCGGCGCGGACGAGCCGTATGTGACCCGCGCCCGCCGCAGCAAGGCCGGACAGGGGCGCGGCGACGGGCTGGGCGCGCCGACGCGCGGCGCGATCCGCAGGGAGAAAAAACGGATGAATTACAGCGAAGCGGACGAGATCGAACGAGCCTCCGCCGCGCAGAAGGATAAAAAGATGCGGAGGTGACGGCATGGCTCCACGCAAGCGCGATACACAGGTGCAGGAAGACGGGCAGACCGTCTATAAACCCGCAAAGAAAGCGAAAACCGTCGTGAAGGAAGAGCCGGAGGACAAAAAGCCCGTCCGCCTCAAGCCGGCGCGGACGAAAACGGGCAGGCTCAAGCCCGAAGCGGAGAAAGAAGAAAAAAAGCCGGACAAAAAGCCGCCCCGGCGCTACGAGCCGGAGCAGAAGCTGACCGGGCGGGAGAAAAAGGAAAAGGCGCGCGCCGCCGCCGTCGCCCGCGACAGGCGCAGGGCGGTCAGCCGCGCGGGGGACGGATGCGTGACGATGATCGCGCTGCTGACGGCGGTGTTCGAGGTGCTCGGGCTGCTGCTCTGCGCGGCCAAGGCGGAGGGCGCGTGGGATACGCAGGCGGTCAGGCTGTGCATGGTCATGGCGCCGCTGGGGCTGCTCACCACGCTGGCGCTGCCGCGGCTTCTGCCGATGGATTCGCTGGTGATGGCGCTGACGAATTTCCTCTGCGGCGTGGGCGTGGTGGTGCTCTATACGGTCTCGCCCGAACGCGGCGCGCGGCAGGCGATGTTCTACGCGATGGGGCTGGCGGCGATGCTCGTGATGAGCGAAATCGTCTTCCATGTGCGCCATTTCCGGGGGCTGACGCTGCTGGGCATGGCGCTGGGCATCGGCGCGCTGATCCTGCCGCTGGCCTTCGGCGAATGGAACAACGGCGCGAAGAACTGGGTGTCCGTGCCGCTGCTCGGCTCGTTTCAGCCCAGTGAAATCGTGAAGCTCTCGGTGGTGCTGGCGCTGGCGTATTTCTTCAGCGCGCATCGAACCGTCTGGCAGATGATGCCCGCGCTCCTGTTCGCGGCGGCCTGCCTTCTGCTGCTGATGATGCAGCGCGACCTCGGCACGGCGCTGATCTATTACCTGACGACGCTGGTGCTGTTCTACGTCGCCTGCGGCAACGTGCCGCTGACGATCCTCGGCCTCGGCGGCGGCGCGGGCGCGGCGGTGCTGGGCTATCAGATGTTCGCGCACGTCAAGGTGCGCGTGGCGATGTGGCGCAACCCGTGGAGCGACCCGACGGACAAGGGCTATCAGATCATTCAGGCGCTGCTGGCCATCGGCTCGGGCGGGCTGTTCGGCGTGGGGCTGGGGCAGGGTACGCCGGAGAAAATCCCTGCCTATTACAACGACTTTATCTTCGCCGTGGTCTGCGAGCAGCTTGGGCAGGCGTTCGGCGTGCTGCTGCTGGCGGTCTATGTGCTGCTGATTCTGCGCGGGGTGACGGTGGTTGCCCGTGCGCGGCGCTCGTTTGAGATGCTGCTGGGCTGCGGCGTGCTGACCATACTGGGGATTCAGACGTTTATGATCGTCGCGGGCGTCATCAAGATGATTCCGCTGACGGGCGTGACGATGCCCTTCCTCAGCTACGGCGGCTCGTCGCTGCTCTCGTGCATGGCGATGATCGGGATTCTGCACGGGGCGAGCGCAAGGGCGCAGGAAAATCTGGAAGAAGATATTCTGTGCGTGAGAGGGTGATTTTATCAAGGTTATCAAGCGGCGCATGCACCTGCTGACGCTGCTGCTGGTGCTGATGTTCGCGCTGGTGATCGCGTATTTCTGCTACTGCGTCTATTTCTACGGCGGGCGCTGGGTCGCGAACCCCTATAACCCGCGCATCAGCAGCCGGAAGCGGCATGTCGTCATGGGCACGCTGACCGACAGGGACGGCACGGTGCTGGCCTATACGGATGAGGACGGCAGGCGGCGCTACAACGGCAGCGCGGCGACGCGCAAGGCGGTCTGTCAGGTGGTTGGCGACAGCGGCGGCAAGGTCTCCACCGGCGCGGACACGTTCCACGCGCAGTTTCTGCTGGGCTTCCGCTCCAGCATCTTCGAGCGGCTGGCCGACGCCTTTACCGGCACGACCCAGCGCGGCGACGACGTTCGGCTGACGATCTCCGAGCGGCTCTCCCGCTACATCAGCGAGCAGTTCCCCGCGGGCAAGCGCGGCGCGGTCGTCGTGCTCAATTACAAGACGAACGAGATTCTGGCGATGGTCTCCATGCCGCAGTTCGACCCGACGAACATGGATTCGGCGCTGTCGGACGAGGCGGCGGGCGCGCTCATCAACCGCGCGACGCAGGGGCTGTATCCGCCCGGCTCGACGTTCAAAATCGTGACGCTGGCCTCCGCGCTGGAAAATCTGCCCGATCTGAACGATTTCGCGTTTGACTGCACGGGCTATTATCCCGTGGGCAATTACGCCGTTACAGACGGCAGCGCGCACGGGGTGCAAACCCTGTCCGACGCATTCGCGCGCTCCTGCAACACGACCTTCGCCGCGCTCTCGCAGGATCTCGGCTATGAGATGCTGGGCAATACGGCGGAGGAGATGGGCTTCAACCGGAACTTCATGTTCAGCGATTTGATCGTCTACAATTCCAGCTACCCCATCGACGACCTGAGCGCCGAGGATCTGGCGTGGTCGGCCATCGGTCAGGGGCGCGTGCTCGCCACGCCGATGCACATGGCGCTGATCGCCGCGACGATCGCCAACCGCGGCGTGATGAACGAGCCGCGCCTCGTCGCGCGGATCACGACCGCGCAGGGCGGGAATCGCGCGCTGCTCAGCCATGCGGGCGGCAGGCGCGTGCTCAGCGAGGACGTGGCGGCGCGGCTGGAAAAAGAGATGATCCGCGTGGTCAAATCCGGCACGGGCAAGCGCGCCGCGCTGAATAACGGCTATACCGTCGCGGGAAAAACCGGCTCGGCGGAGGCCAGCAACGACAAAAGCATCGAATCACATGCGTGGTTCGTTGGCTATATCACCAATGATAGCGCGCCTTACGCGATCTGCGTCCTCGTGGAAAATGGCGGAAGCGGCGGCGGCGTGGCCGCGCCACTGGCGCGGAAGACGCTGCAAAAGGCGATTCATCTGGGATTATAATCAAGGAGGTTTTAAGCGATGCGCAAGAGGATTTCGGGTTTGATGGCGTTTGTTTGTCTGTTGGTGGCGGCGGCTTCGGCGCTGGCGGCAGGCACGACGGTGACGACGTTCACGCCGTTTGCGGATATGGATTTCGCCGCGCAGGGGTACATGGATTTGATCACCGCGTGGGAAGACGAAACCGGCAACATGGTGGAGGATTATTCCGGCCTGGAGGACGACCTGTTCATGGAGCAGATGCAGGAGATGGTGACCGCCGGCCGCGCGGATCTGGTCGTCGTGCCGCTGGGCAGCGGGCTGACGAAGGATCAGCTGGTCAGCGTGGACGAGCTGCTGGCCGCCGCGCCGGATTGCGGCGCGAGGCGGATGGACGCGATGACGGAGCGCGACGGCAGCGTGCTGCTCGCGCCGGTGCGCTTCAACTGGGAGGCGCTGTACGTCAACACCGACGTGCTGGAGGCGAACGGCGTCGCCGTGCCGACGAATTACGACGAATTGATCATCGCCTGCGCGTCGCTGGCGCAGAAGGGGATTCTGCCGCTCGCCAACGCCATGTGCGAATGGCCGGAGATCGTGCTGGACTGCACGGCGATGATCGGCGCGCCCGCCGATCAATACGGCCAGCAGACCTCCCTGGACGGCGCGAAGGCCGTGACGACGGCGCTCACGCAGGTAGGAGCGTTCGGACTCGATCCGTGGAATCTGACGGACGAGCAGGCGAAGCAGGCGTTTATGGAGGGCGCAGCGGCGATGCGCTTTGACGGCAGCGATTTGGCCGAGCTGGTGCCCGAGGCGCGGCAGGAGCACGTCGTCGCCGTCTCCCTCGCGGGCATGGACGGGCAGGCGCGCACCGCGTTGGTCGGCACGCCGAGCTATGGGCTGGCGCTCACCCGCGCCTGCTGGCAGGACAGTGCGCGCCGCGAGGCCGCCCTGTCTCTGGCTCAAAAGCTGCTGGGCGGCGACGGCGCGGCGATGATTGGCGCGCCCGCGTATACGACCGCGCTGGGGAAGAGCGTGGCGCAGATGACCGCCTCGGCGACCGCCTGCGCGGGGCTGCTGTATGACCTGAACCCCGAGCATTTTGACGAATGGTCGGAGAGCGTGGTTTCCGCGCTGATGGCGCTGTAATACTAATTCTTGTTAAAATGGCTTAATCCGCGCACCATCTTTTTCGCTCTGACTTTGCCTCGTTCCGTTCAACGTACCTCCAGTACGCCTCACTTCACTTGGCTTCGTCAGAACAAAAAATCTGATGCGCTCTGTTAAGCATTTTAACTGCGAATTAGTATAAAAGAACAGAAAGAGCGCATGGCCGCGTGGCCGTGCGCTCTTTTTAGCGAATAGGAAATTGCATAAAATCGCCCGCGTGAGCAAAAATTTGATGCTTTTGCAGACTTCGGCGGAGGGGCAGGTGGGCTCAGCCCGCGTTATACCCGTTCCGCGACGAGGTCGCCCATCTGTGTGCAGCCGACCTTCGTGCAGCCCGCGGCAAAAATATCGCCGGTGCGGTAGCCCTCGTCGAGCACCTGCGAAACCGCGCGCTCAATCGCGGCGGCTTCCTGCTCGAGACCGAGGCTGTGGCGCAGCAGCAGCGCGCCGGAGAGAATCGTGCCCAGCGGATTGGCGATGTCGCGCCCCGCGATGTCCGGGGCGCTGCCGTGAATCGGCTCATACAGGCCGCGCGTCGTGCTGCCCAGGCTGGCGGAGGGCATCATGCCCAGACTGCCCGCGATGGCGGCGCTCTCATCCGAGAGGATGTCGCCGAACAGGTTGCCGGTTATCATCACGTCAAACTGCGCCGGGTTCAAAATGAGCTGCATAGCGGCGTTGTCCACGTACATGAAGCTGACCTCGACCTCCGGGTATTCGCGGCTCAGGCGCTCGACCGTCTCGCGCCACAGGCGGCTGCATTCCAGCACGTTGGCCTTGTCCACCGAGCAGAGCCTGCCGCGGCGCTTTTTCGCCATTTCAAAGCCGATGCGCGCCAGACGCTCGACCTCCGGCACGGAATAGGCCATCTCGTCCGTCGCCGCCGCGCGGTCCTCGCTGCGCCAGCGCTTGCCGAAGTAGATGTCGCCGGTCAGCTCGCGCAGGATCATAATGTCAATCGGCTTGGCGATGATGTCCGGGCGGAGCGGACACGCGCCGGAAAGCTGCGGGTGAATCGTGCACGGACGCAGGTTGGCGAACACCTGCATGCCCTTGCGCAGGGCGAGCAGCCCCTTTTCCGGGCGGCGGGCCGGCTCGACAGCGTCCCACTTCGGGCCGCCGACGCTGCCCATCAGCACCGCGTCCGCCGCGTTGCAGGCCGCCAGCGTCTCGTCCGTCAGCGGCACACCGAATGTGTCGATGGACGCGCCGCCGAGCCTGCGCTCGTCAAAGCAGAACGTGTGGCCGTATTTTTCCGCGACGGCGTTTAACACCTTGACCGCCTGCGCGACGATCTCCGGGCCGATGTAGTCGCCCGGCAGAGTGACGATATGGGCTTTCATGGCTCACGCCTTTCCCGCGATCTTTTCGCGAACGAAGTTTTCAATGCCGCCGACGGCGATGATCTTCTGGATGAACGGGGGGAACGGCGCGGCGGTGAAGCGCTCGCCGGTGGTTCGATCCTCGATCACGCCGGTATCCAGATGGACGGCCACCTCGTCGCCGTCGCGGATGGCCTTGGCCGCTGCCGGACACTCGATGATCGGCAGGCCGATATCAATCGAGTTGCGGTAGAAGATGCGGGCGAAGCTGTCCGCGATGACGAGCTGAATGCCGCTGGCCTTGATGGCGATGGGCGCGTGCTCGCGGGAGGAGCCGCAGCCGAAGTTGCGCCCCGCGACGATGATGCGGCTCGTTTCGCTCTTGCGCTTGAAATCGCTGTCCAAATCCTCCATGCAGTGGGCGGCCAGCTCGGCGGGGTCGGTGGTGTTGAGGTAGCGGGCGGGGATGATGACGTCCGTATCGACGTGATCGCCGTATCGAATGACGGTAGACTGAACGAACATGTTAGAGCACCTCCTCAGGCGTGGCGACGCGGCCCATGATGGCGGAAGCCGCGGCGACCGCCGGGCTGGCCAGAATGATTTCGCTGCCGGTGTGACCCATGCGGCCGACAAAGTTGCGGTTGGTGGTGGAAACGGCGCGCTCGCCGTCGGCCAGAACGCCGCAGAAGCCGCCCAGACACGGGCCGCAGGTCGGCATGGTGAAAATCGCGCCCGCGTCGATGAAGATATCCACCAGCCCCTCCTTCAGGCAGTCCTTGACGACCTGCTGGGTGCCGGGGATGACGATGCAGCGCACATGGTCGCTGACCTTGTGCCCTTTGAGAATCTGCGCAGCGACGCGCATATCGCTGATGCGGCCGTTGGTGCAGCTCCCGATGACGACCTGATCGATGGTCTGTCTGCACTCGCGCGCCGGACGGGTGTTTTCCGGCAGATGCGGCAGGGAGACGGTCATATCCAGCTCGTCGAGGTTGATGGTCACGGTGCGGCTGTATTCCGCGTCCGGGTCGGCCTCAAACGCCGTCCATTCGCGCGTCACGCGCCCCTTGAGGTATTCGCGGCAGACGTCGTCCACCGGGAAAATGCCGTTCTTCGCGCCCGCCTCGATGGCCATGTTCGCGATGGTCAGGCGGCCGTCCATCGGGATTTCCTTTACGCCGTCGCCGGTGAATTCGAGGGACTGATACAGCGCGCCGTCCACGCCGATTTCGCCGATGAGGTGCAGAATCACGTCCTTGCCGCTGACCCACGGCTTCATTTTGCCGGTCAGCACGACCTTGACGGCCTCCGGCACCTTGAACCAGCATTCGCCCGTCGCCATGCCCACGGCCATATCCGTCGAGCCCACGCCCGTGGAGAACGCGCCCACCGCGCCGTAGGTGCAGGTGTGGCTGTCCGCGCCGATGATGGCCTCGCCGGGGGCGACGATGCCCTGCTCCGGCAGCAGCGCGTGCTCGATGCCCACGCGGCCGACCTCGTAATAGTGGACGATGTGCTGCGCGCGCGCGAATTCGCGCATCTGCTTGGCGAGCGTCGCGGCCTTGATGTCCTTGTTGGGGACGAAGTGATCCGGGATCAGCGCGATCTTCGCGGGGTCGAACACCTTGACCGCGCCCATCCGGTGAAACTCGTTGATGGCCACGGGGGCGGTGATGTCGTTGCCCAGCACAAGGTCAAGCTTGCACATGAGCAGCTCGCCCGCGCGGCAGCGCTCAACGCCGGCGGCACGCGCGAGGATTTTTTGTGTCATGGTCATGCCCATAGCGGAAAAACCTCCCTCAAGAAAATGAAAAAGCCTCGCACACCTGCTTTTCGCAGGGGCGAGGCGAGAATGCCACACGGTACCACCCTGATTCGGCTTTCACTCAAGCGCGAAAGCCCTCTTTTGCCTTAACGCGGCTGGTTCGTCCTCTGCTCGGCACAGAGGCAGCTCGGGAGTGAGTTATCCCGCGTCCCCGCCGTCGGCTTGCACCGGGCGCCGACTCTCTGAAGGTCAGGGGCGCGTCTTTGTTCCGTCATTGCTTTTGCGGCTGAAAGCCGCCTTTCGCTTAAAAGCGATGTGCGATTTGCGTATTATTGTAATCCGAATGTGACAAGTTGTCAAGTATGGAAATCAATCCCCCGCCATGGCGCGGCGGCTCGAATGGATGAAATCAAACGAATCCAGGGTTTTACCGGCCATCACGCCGGTTGCGCGGCCGTTTTCGGCGGCGATTTCGCCGGATACGATGACAAAACGAATGCCCTCCGGCGCGGCGTCCGGGCGGCCGAGACCGGGGAAATCCGCGCGGTCGCAAATCGTTTCGGGGTTAAAGACGAGCAGATCGGCGTCCATGCCCGCGCGGATGCGCCCCTTGCGCCCGAGCCCCATCGTCTGCGCGGGGAGGAGCGTCGTATGCGCAATCGCCTGCTCCCAGCTCAGCTCGCCGCGCTCGATCACCATTTTGCGCAGATAGCGCGGGAAGCTGCCCGCGATCTGCGGGTGGCCTTCGCCGGGAGCGTAGCTGCCCGTGTCGGTGGAAACCATCGTCATCGGGTAGCGCTGAATGGTGTAGACGGCCTCCTCGCTGCCCGTGTTGACCACCACCGCGTCGCACGGGTGCGCCGCGCGCAGGTGTTCATAGAGCGCCTGATCCGGCACGAGGCCGATGTGCTCGCCCGTGATGACCCGCAGGTGGCGCAGCTCGATGCCGTTGTCGCGCATGGTCACGGGCTCAAAGAGCGCCGAGCCGATGGAAGAACACCAATCCTTGTACATGCCGCTGTCCAGACGCATATCCACGCCGCGCGCACGCGCCAGCTCCAGCATCTCCAGCGCCTTGTATTCGACGCCCACGCCGTATTGATATTCAAAGTGCGAGACGATCATCCGGCAGCCCGTGACCTCGGCCAGCTCGATGGCCTCGCTGAGCGAGTTGAGGTCGGTCATGGCGAACATGCGCGTGTCGATGGCGGCGGGTCTGCCGTAGCGGCGCGCCATCGTGCACAATGCCTCCATCTCCTCAAGCGACGTGCCCGGCGCGTAGCCCGGCCCGAGGGAAACGCCGGCCGCGCCGCTTTGCAGCGCGCGCTCGCAGAGGGCTTCCATCGTGTGTACCTGCGCGCGTTTGGCCGGGGCGAACAGATCGGTGACGCCCGCCGCCTCGCGCAGCGCGCACAGGCCGATCATCTCCGCCTGATGAATCGGAAATGCCGTCTGGCTGCGCAGAAATGCGTCTATATCCAGCGGGGAAAAGCCGCAGTTGCCGCCCACCGTCGTCGTGATGCCCTGAAGAAGGGAGAGCGTGCCGGTGTATTTACAGCCGTCGATATGGCCGTGCGGGTCAATAAAGCCGGGACAGACGAAGCAGCCGGAAGCGTCGATTACCCGCGCGTCCTTCGGCGCGCCAGACTGCGCCGGTTGGACGGCGGCGATGCGCCCGTCCTCGCAGAGCACATCGGCCTGAAAGCGCGACAGGGTCTCCGGGTCGATGACCGTGCCGCCGGAAATGAACAGCTTTGACATGGTTTTCTCCTCCATACTCCATCTTACGAACAGAAAAATATGGCGGTTCATCCGTCCTGAAAAACCCGCCCGAAATCGGACGGGCATTTCAGGACGGGGCAAAGCCGCCCCGCCTCTTCTTCGGCCGCGACAGCGGCCGGAAGGAGTCACTGCATGCTCAGCTTGAACGTCGTCCAGATATCCTGGTATTTCTGCTCGTCCTCGCTGGACAGGTTGCGCACATACTCCGCATCGTCGATGCGGTCATAAATGCCGTTGAACACCGGGTTGTTCAGATAGCTTTCGGAGAGGCAGGCCTTCGCCGCCTCGTTCGGGCTGCAATAATACTGATACTCGACGCAGGTCGCCGCGACTTCCGGGCGCAGCAGGTACTGGAGGAAGAGGTTCGCGTTCTTGGCGTGCGGCGCATTCACCGGGATGAAGCAGCCGTCGATGCCGAAGCCCAGACCCTCTTCCGGCCAGACGACCTTCAAATCCGGGTTGGCGTCCAGCGCCAGCGCGACGAACGGGGTGAAGGTGTAGGCCACGGAAATATCGCCGGAAACCAGATAGTTGTGCAGGTTCTCATATTCGAGCACGTGGATGTTGCTGCGCAGCGCGTCGAGCTTTTCCGCCGCCTCCGCGAGCACCGCATCGTCGGTGGTATTCATGCTCTGGTGCATGGAGAGCAGCACCATGCCGATGGTCACGCGCGCGTCGTCGATCAGGCCGAGGCTGTCTTCAAGGGACGGATCCCACAGGTCGTTGAAGCCCTTGATATCGATCTCCACCGCGGACGGATCGTAGACGATCAGTGGAATGCCGCTCACATACGGCACGACGTACTGGTCGTCCGGATCGAAGAACTGATGGGTGAAGCCCTCGTTCAGGTTGGAATAGTTATCCACGATGGCGGGGTCGAACGGCTGCATCAGCCCGGCTTCGCGGGTGGTGTTGAGCATGTAGTCGCTGGCCAGCACCACGTCGTAATCGCCGCCGTTTACCGCGGAGAGCTTTTCATACATCTCCTCGTTGCTGGAGAAGGTCGCGTAGTTGACTTTGATGCCCGTCTCCTCCTCAAACGGCTTGATGACGGTCGAGTAGTCGATGTAACCTTCCCAGGTGAAGATGTTGAGCACGGCCTCGTCGGTCTTGTTCTCGGTCTCCGCCAGGGCGCAGCCGCCGATGGTCAGCAGCGCAAGCAGCAGGCAAAGAAGTTTCTTCATGTCCATGTCCCTCCTTAATCAGGAATGGTTGATCTATCTCAAACGCGGGATGCGTTTGATGCTTATTGGAGTTTTGCGTTGCTTCTGGCCGTTATCAATTGAGTAGCAGCCACACAGATAAAGATCACGCCGAGCATCAGGGTGGAGAGCGCGTTGATCTCCGGCGTGCCGCCGGAACGCAGGCCGGTGTAGACCTTGAGCGGGAGGGTGGTCGTCTCCGCGCTGGTGACGAAGAAGGAGATCACCACGTCGTCAAGGCTCATCGCGGCGGAAAGCATCATGCCGGAGAGCACCGCCGGGAAGATCAGCGGCAGGGTGATGTCCTTCAAAACGCGCGCCGGGCTCGCGCCGAGGTCGCGCGCGGCCTCCGACAGCGAAGGATCCATGCCGATCAGGCGGGATTTGACGTTGATGAACACATAGGGGATGCAGAAGGTTGTGTGCGTCAACACCAGCGCGCCCATGCCGAGCTTAAAGCCCACGGCGGTGAACACGGAGAGATACGCCATGCCCAGCACCAGCTCGGGGATCATCATCGGCAGGGTGGCGAGGGTTTCGACCGCGCCGCCGAGCTTCAGGTGCGACCGCGCCAGCCCGATTGCGCCCAGCGTACCGATGCCGCCCGCCAGCAGGCTGGAGACGACGGCCAGAACCAGCGAATTTTTGAGCGCGTCGGCCATCAGGGCGTTGGAAAACAGGCGGCTGTACCAATCGGTCGTGAAGCCCTGCCAGCTTCCGATGGTGCGCCCGCTGTTGAAGGAATAGATGACAACCATCAGAATCGGCAGATAGAGGACGATCAGCACCAGCGTCAGATAGACGGGGGAAAAGATTTTGCGCTTTCTGCGCCGCTTTGCCTGCGCCATCACATCACCCCCAGATCATCGCCGCCGACCTTGCGATACAGCAGATAGATGCCGGCGGAAAGCGCGATGAGCACCATGCTCATGGCCGAGCCGACGTTCCAGTCGCGCACCTTGAGAAGCTGGTCGCGGATGAGGTTGCCCACCAGCACCAGACCGCCGCCCATGATATCCGACAGATAGAACAGGCCGACGCTGGGCACGAACACCAGCACGCAGCCGGCGAGAATGCCCGGCATGGTCAGCGGCAGCGTGACGGTGAGGAACGCCCGAACGGGGCTTGCGCCCAGATCGCGCGAGGCCTCCACCAGCGTGAAATCCATCTTATCCACCGCGTTGTGGCACGGCAGGATCATAAAGGAAATCAGGCAGTAGACCATCGCCAGCAGCACCGAGCCGTAGGAACCGAGGAACTTGATGTTCTTCTGAATCAGCCCCAGCGAGCGGAGCACGCCGTTGACCGGGCCGTTGGCCTGCAGGAGGATCTTCCAGCCGTAGATGCGCACCAGCGCGCTCGTCCAGAACGGGATGATGACCAGCATCATCAGCAGCGCCTTCCATTTGCGCGGGGCGCGCGCCATGCAGTAGCCGAAGGGATAGCCCACCAGCAGGGAGATGACCGTCGTAAAGAACGCGAGCTGGAGGCTGTTGGCAAAGACCTTGAGATAATCCTCGCGCAGCAGCGCCTTGTAGTTGACGAGCGTCAGCGGCATGCCGAATTGGAATTTGCCGCCCGTCACCAGCGACGTGCAGAGCACGTAGATCAGCGGCAGGGCGACCAGCAGCACGCCGAAGGCCGCCATCGGCGCGGTCATCAGAGCGCGGGTGCGCCGCTCGTGCGCCTGAAGGGTGTTTTTACGCGCCATGGGACGTCCCCCCAATGACCGCGGCCTGCGCGGGATTCCAATACAGATAGGCGGTGCTGCCGGGCGTGAGCGCGTCGCTGAGGCGGCCTTCGCTCGTCGCGACGGCTTCCTCGCCGTCGGGGAGAATGGCATAGGTCAGCACGCTGCCGCCCGCGTAGCGCGCCTCGCGCACGGTGACGGGCAGTTGGAAGCCCTCGACCGGCACGGGGGAAACGCGCATCCGCTCCGTGCGCACGCAGATTTCGCAGGCCTCGCCCGCGCAAAGCCGCGCGCGGGAAGCGTCCGCCGTGAAGCTGCCGCATGCGCCGCGGATGACCGCCGTATCCTTTCCGACGGATTCCACTTTGCCGCTAAGAATGGTGGAGCGGCCGATGAACTGCGCGACGTAGTGCGTTTTCGGCTCGTCGTAGATTTCTTCCGGTGTGCCGAGCTGCTCAAAGCGCCCGCCGCGCATGACCGCGATGCGGTCAGACATGTTGATGGCCTCTTCCTGATCGTGGGTGATGTAGACGAAGGTGATGCCCAGCTTCTTTTGCAGGCGCTTGAGTTCAAGCTGCATCTGGCGGCGGAGCTGCAAATCCAGCGCGCCCAGCGGTTCATCCAGCAGCAGCAGCTCCGGTTCGGGCGCGAGCGCGCGGGCGATGGCGATGCGCTGGCGCTGGCCGCCGGAAAGCTGGCTGGGCATGCGTTTGGCAAAATCCGCCATTTGCACCAGCTCGAGCATCTCGCGCACGCGCTTTTCGATGGAGGCTTTATCCATCCTGCGCACGCGCAGGCCGTAGGCCACGTTCTTTTCGACATTCATATGCGGAAAGAGCGCGTAGCTCTGAAAGACCGTGTTGACGGGGCGGCGCTCCGGCGGCAGCGCGGTGACGTCCCGGCCGTCCAGCAGCACCGTGCCCTCGTCCGGCGTTTCCAGGCCGGAGATAATGCGCAGGGTCGTCGTCTTGCCGCAGCCGGACGCGCCCAGCAGCGTGACGAACTCGCCCCTGGCGACGTCCAGCGAGATATCGCGCAAAACGTCGCCCTCGCCGAAATTCTTGGAAATGTGCTGTAAAGAAAGAAGGGTATCCTGCATGGTTTCCTCCCTGAGTCATCAAGCCTGTGCGGGCGGGGCTTAGCGCCGCAACCCATAAAAACAGCATGATTATATGCTAGAAAAAGCGCCGTGTCAACCATAAAGTTCAGCGGGAAAAATGTGCAGGTTTAATGTAGCTAAACTTCCGGCGGGAAAAAGACCCTCTTTGCGCAAAAACGCGCAAGAGGGCGCAGAAATGGTGGCTCAATCGCCACATTCCCCGGCGAACGCGCGGATGGCTGCGCTGCGGGCGCTGCCGAGCACCTCTTTGGCGGGGCCATCCTCCGCGACGAGGCCGTTTTCCATATAAATCACGCGATCCGCCACGTCGCGGGCGAAGTTCATTTCGTGGGTGACGACGATCATCGTGCGCTTTTCGGCGGCCAGCTGACGGATGACGCAGAGCACCTCCTGCGTGAGCTGCGGGTCAAGCGCGCTGGTCGGCTCGTCAAAGCAGAGAATTTCCGGATCCATGGCCAGCGCGCGGGCGATGGCGACGCGCTGACACTGCCCGCCGGAGAGGTTGCAGGGATACGCGCCCGCCTTATCCGCGAGGCCGACCTTTTCCAGCAGGAGCATGGCCTTCTGCTCGGCCTCCTGACGGCTTCGATGGAGCACCAGCTGCTGCGGCGCGACGATGTTGCGCAGCACCGTGTAATGCGGAAAGAGGTTGTAATCCTGAAAGACGAGCCCCATCTTGAGGCAGAGCCCACGCAAGTCTTTTTCCGTCCGATAGCGCGCCGCGCCGTCCGCGCCGGTGGTGACCATCGCCTGACCGTCGATGCGGATTTCGCCGCTGTCGATGGTTTCAAGGTGGTTGAGGCAGCGCAGGAGGGTGCTCTTGCCCGAGCCGCTGCGGCCGATGACGGCGACGACCTCGCCCTTGTCCACGCGCACGGTCACGCCCTTCAAAATTTCGTTGTCGCCGTATTTTTTTCTGATGTCAATCGCCTGAAGCATGACCCTTGTTCTCCCTTTCCGTTTCCGCGCCGGAGCGCTTGTCAATCCTTGTAATACGCCATGCGGCGGTTGAGACAGCTAAACACGAGCGAGACCGCGCCGTTCATCAGCAGATAGAAAAGCCCCGCGACAAAGAGCGGCTCGACGGAAGCGGTGCGGCTGGCCTCGTTCTTCGCCGCGCGGAACAATTCGGCGACGGCGATCACGTTCGCCAGCGACGTATCCTTGACCAGCGTAATCACCTCGTTGCTGACAGACAGCAGCACGCGCTTTGCCATCTGCGGCAGGATGACGTGAAAAAACGTCTGTCCGCGCGTCATGCCCAGCACCTGACCGGCCTCGCGCTGCCCGACGGGGATGGACTGAATCCCACCGCGGAAGATTTCGGCGAAATAGGCGGCGTAGTTGATGGAAAAGGCGAGAATGGTGGCGTTCATGCGGTCGAGGTTCACGCCCGTCAGTGTCGGAATGGCGAAATAGATGGCGAAGATTTGCAGCATCAGCGGCGTGCCGCGCATCACCAGAATATACAGCGACGTCGGCACGCTGACGATCTTGCGCCTGCTCATGCGCAGCAGCGCCACGGCCAGACCGAGCGGCAGGGAAAACAGCAGCGTGAAGAAGAAAATAATCAGCGTGTTATAAAAGCCGCCCGTCATGGAGAGCACGAGCTTCATAAAGGCGTCGAAATTGTTGAAGTATCGCATGAAGGCCTCCGAAAAGGTGATATGGACGGAAAGAGGGCTGTCAAGCCAACAACGCTGATATTTCAAGAAGAATCAAGTATTTGGGCCCGAAGGTTTCCAAAGGGCGATGCGCCAAACAGGCGCCGTAAACGTTCGGAAAGCCCTTTGGTGGGGCGATGGGGCAAAGCCCCATATTCTGAGAATACTTGTTTTTGACTCTTGAACGATCAGGATTGAGCTTGACAGCTCTTATGTATCAGTTCGCGTATTGGGCAACCAGCGTGATGTCGTTGGCGAACCACTTGGCGCGGATGGTATCCAGCGTGCCGTCTTTGAACATGTCGATGAGCTGCTGGCTCACCGCGTCGGCGAGGGTCTGTTCGCCCTTGCGGAAGGCAATGCCGTATTCCTCGGCCTCCAGCACCTCGGGCAGCACGGTGAACTGGGTCGGATCGTCCTGCTGGGCGATGTAGTAATTGCCAACCACGGAGTCGATCAGCAGCACGTCGATGCCGCCGAGCTTGAGATCCATCAGCGCGGTCACGAAATCATCGTACAGCTGCGGCTCGCCGATGGCCGCCATCAGATCGGGGTTCGCGTTCAGCACGTCCACGGAGCTGGAACCGGCCTGCGTGCCGAGCACCTTGCCGGAAAGATCCGCCTCAGAGGCGATGCCGGAATCGGAACGAACGACGAGAATCTGCTCGTTGGCCAGATACGGGATGGAGAAGGTCATCTGCTCGATGCGCTCCGGGGTCATCGTCAGACCCGACCAGATGCAGTCGATGTTTTTGCCGGAAAGCTCCAGCTCCTTGGAATCCCACGAGATCGGCTGGAGGACGAGCTCCACGCCGAGGCGGTCGGTGACTTCCTTGGCCAGATCAATGTCAAAGCCGACGTATTCGCCGTTTTCATCGACAAAGCCCATCGGCGGGTATTCCTCGTCAAAGCCCATCACGAGGGTGCCCTTCGCCTTGACATCCGCAAGGCCGGTATCTTCCGCCAGCGCGGCGGCGAAGCAGAGGGTGAGGACGGCGGCCAGCAGAGCGGCAAGCATCTTTTTCATAAGGGGTTGCTCCTTTCCGAATGACCGGCGCGGATTTGCCGGCTGTTTACTTTAATGTGTTAGCGCTTTAATGTGATGAAGTATACCACGCGAAAAATGGTTTGTCAACGGGGTTTTGAAGTTTTTTTGAAAAAACAAAAAACGAAGAATCAGGTCTCAAATGCGTAGAAAACAAGTAAGGGCGCGCATTGCACGTCCGAAAAGTTTACGCTTTGAGTGGAGAAGAACGGGGAAGCATCGTCTGCGGACGATGCACGACGCTCCGCTGGGCTTAGGGGATTGGGGGGAGATTTCGATTTCTCCCCCTTAAATCCCCTAAGAAC
>OLPF01001809.1_pt1 | contig 16192 bp, 16 predicted proteins | sample 1673121 | NCBI WGS metagenome assembly OLPF01 (sample SAMEA3136756, study PRJEB25190) | human gut metagenome
TTTTGCCATAAAAATATGCACCCCCAAAAGTGTCTAACTTTTGGGGTGCATATCAGAAGCGACGGGGCTTGATTTTCTTGAAAATAACGGTTTAAAATTCATTCCGTCGCATCCGATCTGCGTCAGGAACAGTCGCTTTGCCTGTTGACAACCCGACATTTTTTTGCTATAATATACGGGTATTCAAAAGAAACGCTGTCTTTTGCGCCGCGCGGTCGAAAAACCGACTCGGAATTCTCTCCGGAAGGGGAACATCCGACAAACCGCCAAAAGACCGAAACTCTTTTGCAGTTTTTTGCCTTTCGGCATTTCCGAAAACCCAACATCGCGTGATTTTGAGTTTAACTCCCTGCTCGATCTTTTCGCGCATATTTCCGCTATTACTTTCACGCAAAAAAACAGAATATTTCGGGGTGTGGCGCAGTTGGCAGCGCGCGACATTTGGGATGTTGAGGCCGCAGGTTCGAACCCTGTCACTCCGACCAAAATCGCGGTTTTGACCGCAAAATTCAAAACCGCAAGGGATCACCTTGCGGTTTTTTACTTCACAAAGCAAGGAGCTGCTCATGGAAAAGGTAACGTATTTTGATGTCGAATACGCCAATTCGAGAAACAAAGCAATCTGTCAAATTGGTATCGTTTGCGAGAATTACAGTGACCACGAACCTTATTATCCGGAATTAGATATTTATATCAACCCCGAGGATGGTTTTGATGCCAATTGCATTCGGGAGCATGGAATTACAGCATCTAAAGTTGCCGACGAGCCTGCTTTCCCTGAGGTTTGGAAAGATATAGAGAAATATTTCACCAACGCCGTCGTTGTCGGTCATAATGTTGCATCTTCGGATTTAGATGCATTGGTTAAAAACCTTAGAAAATATAATTTAGATATCCCCGAGTTATATTATATCTGCACCTATGATTTGGCAAGAAAGTTTGTGCCTTCTTTTGCAGTTGCTAATTATAGTTTATCAACGCTCTGTGAATATTTCGAAATTGATATTGATTCAGAACACAACGCTTTTGATGATGCATGCGCCTGTTCAGATCTTTTCAATGCTATGGTGGAAGCCTACGGCATAAACGCCGATGACTTTGTTCAAAAGTACCATCCTCACAACACAGCAATCCACACATCCTACATAGATGCAGCAGTGCTAAGAAAAACAATAAGTGAATTCTATGGCGTAGTCAGAGGTTTTTCGATAGACAATGTCATTAACCAGGATGAAATGGATTTCATTACTGCATGGAGGGACAGTAATATTCAGTATTCCGATTATAAAGAGGTTTCTGATATACTTTCAGTAATAGACAGCATTTTGGATGACAATGTCATTACATTGGAAGAAATAGCACGGCTTCAAAGATGTATGAAAGAATACCTTGATGATATGTCTACAAGTCCCGTTACTTTAGCTACTCAAATTCTTGACGGTATTCTCAAAGGCATAACTGTTGACGGCGAGATAACAGATGAAGAATGCAAAAACCTGCGCCAGTGGCTCTATGACAATATATATTTGTCCGACCACTTCCCATTCAACAAAGCTTTGGAAATAGTAGATAAAGTATTAGAAGATTCTGTAGTTACAAAAGAAGAAGCCGAGTATCTAACCGCTGTTATTTGCGATATGCTGAATCCTGTTGAAGCACTCAAATCGGAAATATACTCTGTCGAAGGAAAACACATTTGCTTAAGCGGGAACTTTGAGTTCAAAGGTCAAAAGCCTGCTGTTGAAAAATTCATTATTGAACGCGGTGGCATTATCGACTCTAATGTAAAGAAAACAACGGATTACTTGGTTATTGGCGCTTGTGAGTGTCAAGCATATTCTAACGGAACATACGGAACAAAAGTCAAAAAAGCAATTGAATACAATGATAAAGGATGTAACATCCAGATAATCAAGGAAACAGACTTTTTTGCCAACATTCAATAAATCCCTTTTCTTTGTTTACTGCGCACCAAATTTTTGGGGCGGCTCTTACGAGTCGCCCTTGTGTTTTACATTTCAGTTATTATTGTTTTTCTAAATATCCAAGCGGAACTCTTTTTGTCAGCCATACACCGTTGACGGACAAGTAGAACTTGAAGCCGTCAGTAGTCATTCGTTCGGCATCGACCGTGTAGATGACAGGCTTTCCGTGGCGAGCACCGACCTTTGTTGCCGTTTCTACCGTTTCGGATAAATGCACGTACAAACGTGCCTTTGGAATCAGTCCCGCCTGATCAATCGATGCAACATATTTTTCTGCAGTCCCATGATAAAGGATTTTGGGTGGCATAGCTTCTTTCAGCTCCACATCAACCGAAACCGAATGTCCCTGATTTGCTCGGATCAAGGTTTTATCCTCGTTGAAAGCAAATCGCTGTTTGTCATCGTTCTCGACTATCTTTTCCAGCATCTCCATGGTCAGCGGGTGTGTTTTACTGACGCCTTTTATCAGTTCATCAACCCTTGCCCAACCATGCTCATCAAGCTTGATATTTATTGTTTCAGGCTTATGCCGGAGGATAAGTGCAATATATCGGCTTGTTTCTGTAAGACTCATTTTATAACCTTTCTCAATTTCAATCGTGTAAACATTATAGCATATTTATCTGAAATTGCTATAGCATTCAAGGGCACCTTAGTCGGCGCCCTCTTTTTGTTTTGCCTTTCTTTGTTTACTGAGGGGCAATCGTTGAGTACTTTATTCTTCCTCAAACAGTTTTATTGCATCCGGACTGAGTTTTTATTTGAGTCTGAAATACTTAATATTCTTTCCGTTACCCTCACGCTTGATCTCTCCTTCGGCAACCAACTTGCGAAGAGCACCTTCGATAGAGCTTATGCTAAGTGAAGGACAAAGCTCTCGGATATCTTGCTTTGAAAATCTGCCGATCTTATTCATCGTTGCACGGCGAACAGTTTCAAGTGCCGGCAACTTTGTTTCCACGAGCGCAAACCTGTCTTCAAAATCCTTATAGGCTGCAAGTATCGTGCCAAGCAGATATTTGATGAACGGAACGGCATCGGCATTTCCTTCGTGCCAACCGTTCTGCGCTTTGGCAAGCGCATCGTAGTACAAGTCCTTATTCACCGCTATCTTTGCTTCGAGCGATATATATTTTCCAACATAGAACCCGCTTCTATAAAGGATCAGAGTTGTGAGCAAACGGCTCATTCTGCCGTTTCCGTCATTGAACGGATGGATGCAAAGAAAATCGTGGATGAATATCGGAATCGCTATGAGCGGCTCTAACTCATTATTACCGATTACTCGATTAAATTCGTTACATATGCTTTCGAGTGCGGTAGGCGTTTCAATCGGATCGAGCGGAGTGAACAACGTTCTCGTACTACCGTCGGGATAGGTTGCGCTGATGTAATTCTGTACGCTCTTTGTTATGCCTGCCGCAGGGTTATTCATATGGCTATACAGAATTTTATGGAGTTGCAGAATGTAATTGGGAGTGATCGGGATGTCATCAAAGCTCTCGTGGATGATGCTTAATACATCACGGTATCCGGCAATCTCTTGCTCATCTCTATTTTTGGGCGTGGTCTTATCCAGTACGATCTGCCTGATTCTCGTGTTGGTCGTAACGATACCTTCAATCGCATTGGAACTCTCGGTGCTCTGCACCTTTGCAATCTCAACAAGCATTTCAAGTTCTTCAGGACGTTGCTTGAGACACATCTCCTGCTTTCCGGCCTCCTTGTAAATGGCAGCTATCAAGCCAAGCAGTTCCGAATCCCATTTTTGTTCGCTAATTTTTGAGTAGTTAAATGTTCTCATAGCCTTAACCTCGCATTCTTTCCCTTAAATTATATCATATTATAAGGGAATTGTCAATGGTATGAGGGAATATCTCCTTAATATTGTTTCAATAATAAGGGAATTCTAATCATTCAACTTAAATTTTGAGGGCGCCGTTAATCGGCGCCCTCTTTTAGTTTTGCCTTTTCCTCTGCAATCTCCGCTTTCTTTTCGGAGATCATCTCGGCGAGTTTGGTTTCGCATTGGTCTCGGGATTCGGCGTAGACGTTGAATTTCTTGCGTTTGCCGGCAGTCTTGGATAGAAGCTGCCTTCCCAGAGGTGATCGTTTATTTGATAGATGCATCCCGTTTCGGGGCGTCGTATTTTGGGCTGTTTCGGCTCGAATTTTGCCTTCTGTGGCGTTTTTACAGCTTGGTCGGGTGGGTTACTCAAACTGCCCTCATTTCTACCGAAACCATGCTCAATCTTGTTACCGTTTCCGCGTTGAGGAACAGCGGCAGTTCGTCGTAATTTTTAAACATACATTCTTTCATAATAATTTTTTCCTTTCATTGTTTTTTGCCGTCCTTTTACAACATACGGCGAGTTCCTTTTCCGCTGCCGCCTTGAGTCATTCACTTAAGGCGGCTGTGTTATTACAATCATAACCTCACTCCTCTCTATCAGTTTTATTTATGATCTGCGTCCACCTAAACAAGCTGGAGCAGCAATTCATATTGCGGAAAACAAAAAAACGCCGCAAGAAATACAGACATAGCATTACTATGTACTGTATTTCTTACGGCGCTTGAAAGACTAACACTTTGTTAGCTTCGCTTGCACGAATCGAAGTTAAAAATACTTATATGTTTCGTGTTACCTTAATTTTGAATGTTTTCTCTTTATTTCGTTTAAGATCGTCTCATCTGCCGGACAAAAATCATAGTTTGGAATCTCTCTTGGGGGAATCCATTTAATATCGTTATGTTCCAGTTTTTGCGGTACTCCTTCCGCAATTGTTGCGTTAAATAATGTCAGATGTACTGTCAGATCGGGGTATTCGTGGACGACGTCCATAAACACGTCACCAACGGAGAGCGTCACAGCAAGTTCTTCTTGACATTCGCGTATAAGAGCTTGTTCTTTTGTTTCGCCGGGTTCTACCTTACCGCCGACAAACTCCCATAGGAGGCCTCTCGCTTTGTGCGCAGGTCGTTGGCAAATCATAAATTTATCGTTGTCCCATATCAGGGCAGCTACTACTTCGGTTATGTTCATATCTCTTCAATTCCTAAACTTTTTAAGTACTGATACGTACCATCATAGTATTCAGGTAAACGTGTACTATCTTCCCAGAACCCGCTGACGTTTTTGTTGGGATTACCTTCAGGAACACAGATTACCATGCCCGCTCTTGCACGGGTAAGCAAGACACGATAAGCATTCAGCATATACTTCATTAACTCTTGTTTGCTCTCAGTGCCTCCCGTTTGTTCAACCCATTTTGTCTGACCGTTGAACCTGTAAAAACGCCATTCGCCGTTTTCATATCGCATATCAGCATCCCAAAGAAGACAAGTATAATCAAGTTCCAATCCCTGAACTTGAATTTCCGTAGCAGCATCTTCAAGATAATTCGAAGACCTTACATCAGATTTATCGTCGAGGAACCAGTGAACAGCATTTTCGTCGCCTGACGGCAAAATATGTATCGCCAAAGGCTTAAATCTTGCAGATTCTTTTGTTACCAAAACACCGGTGCGTTCTGTTCCGCGAACTTTATCGTGGAGCCATTTTCTTGCCTTTGCCATATCTCTTGTCAAAACAATCGGATACTTGTCTTTGATTTCGTTATATAACGAGGAGGCATTCTCATCAAAGGACAACAACGCGTGAACAAATGCAGAAAGTTTTTCGGCTCTGTAAGAACGCAAAGAAACACCCAAATGCAAACTTTCAGAATAGGTTACATTACAATTGTGTTTCAACAACTCGTTAACTTTACCTTCGGCATATTCAGGCTCAGTTAATTTTGGAGATATGTAAACATTCCAATGCGGGAATTGCTCATTCAAAGCCTTAATCCATTCAGATATGCCCGCTTCTCCTGTATTTATCTCTTGACCGCCACCAACAAGACAAATAATGGTCGCCCAGTCTTCACGTTGGTCAAGCGACCAAATCAAAAAAGCAGCTTCTGACAAAGGAAAGTTTGGAACTTTCAATTTGTTACCGTATGTTCCGCCCCTCTTTAAGTAGTCGGCAAGTCTTTTATGCGTCCAAGAACGTTGCGCTTCATCGAAAATGGCGACGTGCTCAACTTCGCCGAATCCGGCGCATTCCATTTTTACAGCTTTCGTTGGATCAATTTCAAGAACTCCGTTTTCAACCGGATTTTTGATTTTTGCAAGCATATTATCACGATATCGGTGGATCATCTGTATTGATTTCGCGACTTCGCGGCGAGAATCGGTTATTTTCTTATTCTCCCCTTTGGCTTTGCATTTTCTATAGTTATCTTGCGCAAGAGCTTCAGTCAGCACAGCAACAAGCGGTCCATTACCGGATAGATAAACAGCTCCCTCATCTTTAACCGGTTCGTTCTGTCCTTGATATGTCTGTTTTATCGCTACATCAAGCCCAACCAGCGTTTTCCCCGCACCGGGAACGCCGGTTACAAAGCAAATGCTCTTTTCCTGATTTAACTTGCTACGTTGAATAACATCTAAAACGTATTCAATTGTTTTATCAGTAGAAACTTTATCCGCTTCATGCCGGGTAATGTTTTCAACAGAGTGGTTTTCATACAGTGTTTTTGCTGCTTCAATAATTGTCGGAGTAGGTGCATAAGGGCTGATAATCCAGTTGGGATTAATTGACGTTTCGTTAGGAAAGTATCGCAACACTTCCGAAATTAAATGTGAAACTCCTGCTTTCCCCGAAACAAGAGGATTGACCACTCTATCGTCATAAACCGACATTTGAATGTTGGTAGAAAAATTACGGTAATTCGTTGCAACAAGAATGGGTGCAATGATTCTGTCTTCGCTAAACTTGTGAAAGTTTTTCAAATCAAGGGCATAGTCAAGAACCTGGTCTATGTCTGACTCCAATATTCTGGACTCCCCAACTTTGAACTCTACGCAAAAAACAATTCCTTCGAAAAGCAATACCACATCGACTCTCTTGCCAAGACGGGGAATATCGTATTCGAAGATAATTTGTCCATCTTTGTTTGCAAATCTATCAAGGATATCTTTCATAATGGAAATCTCTGATTTCCACGCTTCTCTTGTAGTTGTAAGAGCTTCGCCGTGATATCTATCGCATAATACACCAAATATCGTATTATCATCTGTATTAAGAAAATCCGTGAAACTGCTATTATATAAACAACGACTCATAAGGTAATCTCCAATTACTTGTTATCCGGTACAATCTCAACTATATCGTCCATCGTACAATCAAGTGCGGTACATATTTTCACAAGAACATCGCTACTGACAACAGCGCCGTCTTTGCCCATTTTGGTAATGGTAGCGATGCTGATGCCGGCTTTTTCGGCGAGTTCTTTCTTTTTCATATCACGGTCGATCAGAAGCTTGAACAATCTTTTATAGCTTGCGGCCATTGCATTACACCTCATAAACAGTTATAGTCAGTGCATTTTATCACTAATATATAGTATACCATACTCTATACCATATTTCAACAGTTTTCGACCGAGAAATACTGTGATTTCATTATTTATCTGCTTTTCGTTACAAATTTACTATCCCGTTTATCGTTCTTATGCAATTTCCTTTTTCTTTGTCTACTGCTTGAATCAGGGGTTGTTCAGAGTTATAATAGCCGTGTAAAAAGCAATCGCCCCTCGCGGGAGAGCGAGAGGCGTATAACTCATATTATTCTGCGGAAATCGCTGTTGACCACATAACAGACCACCTACCGTTTCGAAAAAAGATCCGTCGGAAAACGGAAAATTTTTTCCCGACGGCGGTTAATATCCGAAAGACGGTTGTATCTGACGAAAAAATGTGTTATACTGTATGAGGTATATGCCGAAACGGAAATCGGCAATATGTCGGTTTTGGGATCGGAGACCGCACGGCAAACGGAAATTGGAAGTTTTGTTTCGCAAATTTTCGAAACCGCCGTCAACGGCAGCGCGGTACGCGTGTTTTTATATAACAATTATTACAGGAGGTCTTTATGCCGATAAGTTATAACGAAAAAGACAGAACCTTTAAAATTGACACAGAGAAGACAAGTTACATAATTCAGGTATATGATGAAAACTATATCTTAAACCTGTATTACGGCGCATATATTCCCGACAGTTATGTGCCGGGCAGAGCGATCCGTGCTGCCAACGCTTCTTTCAGTCCCGCCGATCCCGTTATGGGGGAAAACGGGTTTTCTCCCGACGCCGCGCCCATGGAATATGCTACGATCGGAGCCGGAGATTTCAGAGTTTCGGCGCTTGAAATTCAAAATTCAAACGGCGACAACGTCACGGATATCCGTTACTGCGGATATAAGATCTATGACGGAAAAAAAGATATACCGCAGTTGCCGTCAAGTTATGCCAACAGCGACAGCGAAGCGCAGACGCTTGAACTGTATGCAAAAGACGCCGTGACGGGCGCCGCAGTTACGTTGTATTATTCTGTTTTTCCGAAATATGATGTTATAGCAAGGCGGGTCAGCGTTACCAACGGATCCTCTCGGAAAATGAGAATCGGCAGGGCTTTCAGCCTTTGTCTTGATCTGCCCGAAATGGATTATGATCTGATTTCGCTTCACGGCTGTTATGCCAAAGAAAGAAATATTGAGCGACGCAGACTCGGTCACGGTATTCAGGGCGTGAGCAGCCGAAGAGGTTCTTCGAGTCATGTTCAAAATCCGTTTATAGCGCTGGCTCAACGCGGCGTGGATGAAGAACACGGAGACGTTTACGGCTTTAATCTTGTATATTCCGGAAACTTTGCGGCGCTTGTCGAATGCGATTATAACTGTACCTCAAGAGTTGTTATGGGCATTGATCCCGAAACCTTTTCGTGGACGCTCGAAAGCGGCGAAACTTTCGATACACCCGAGGCGATAATGGTTTATACACCTTCGGGAATAGGCGAAATGAGTCGGATTTTCCACAGATTTTACAACAATAATCTTATACGGGGGCGCTACAAGACCGAAAAACGGCCTCTGCTTATCAACAGTTGGGAGGCGGCATTTTTCGATTTTGATGACGATAAACTTGTCGCCTTTGCAAAAGAAGCCAAAAAATTAGGCGTTGAATTGCTCGTGATGGACGACGGTTGGTTCGGCAACAGGAACGATGACACCTGTTCGCTCGGCGATTGGTATGTCAACGAGAAAAAACTGAAAGGCGGTCTCGGAGATCTGATCAGGCGTATAAACGACATAGGCTTGAAGTTCGGGATCTGGTATGAGCCGGAAATGATCTCTCCCGATTCGGATCTTTTCCGCGCTCACCCCGATTGGTGCGTTCATGTTGAAGGCAGAAAGCCGATGTTGGGGCGCAATCAGTATGTTATCGATATGTCGCGCAAGGACGTCCGTGACAATATCTGGGAGCAAATGTATAAGGTGCTTTCGGAAAACAAAATCGATTATCTTAAATGGGATTTTAACAGGAATATCAGCGATGCCGACTCCGCACTGTTGCCTCCCGAACGCAAAAAGGAGTTTTTCCATCGCTTTGTATCAGGCACTTATGACCTCATGAACAGGCTCATATCAACTTTTCCGAACATTCTGTTTGAGAACTGTTCCGGCGGAGGCGGAAGGTACGACCCCGCGATGCTTTGTTATTCTCCGCAGATCTGGGCGAGCGACAACACCGATGCGATCGATCGGCTTTATATCCAGTTCGGCACATCGATGTGTTATCCCGCCTCGTCCATGGGTGCGCACGTTTCCGCAAACAGAAGAACGGGATACGAAACGAAATGCAATGTCGCAAGATGGGGGACTTTCGGGCTGGAACTCGATCCCACAAAACTTACCGAAGACGAAGCGGGGATCATTCGCCGTCAGATAGGGGAGTATCACAGAAATTACGAACTCGTGAACAGGGGAGACCTTTACAGGCTTATTTCCCCGTTTGAAAACCCGCGCATGGCGGCATGGCAGTTCGTTTCCCCCGACAAGTCGCGGACTATGCTCACCCTGGTTACGATATGCAGTGAATATCATCGGCGTTTGAAAGTAAAACTGCGCGGACTTGACCCCGACGCCTATTATAAGAACGAGCAGTCGGGAGAGATACTTTCGGGAGCGCTTCTCATGAATGCGGGGCTGGAGATCAACGGCTGGGCAGGTCAAACGGGCGATAGTCTCGTTATGTACTTCGATAAGACGGAACGATAAAAAGGCTCTGCGTATCCGCGCCCTACTGCCCATACCTGCGCACCTTCTCCAATGACGAACCGGATCACATTTTTGAAACCGATGGAATAATCGAATAAAACAACGACCGGCAGAAGGAGAAATCCTTCTGCCGGTACTTTGTACTTAATTGCTAACAATGCACCTTGTGGCTGGATATTGCCGCTGTAAACCGGTATTGCGTGTCCCTGCCAAAGGAGGTTTCGGAGAGGGCTTGTTCAGATCCGCTCACATACAGTTCTGTGATCTTGCTGTCATCCATGCGGTCACACTCCTGTTTCCGTTTTTTGTCAAGGCCTTTCACTCGGATACACCGAAAACAGACCTATTCATTACATCTCGCAGAAGGTATTTGAAAAATATCGTGCCGTTTTGCTCAAAAACATCGGCGCCGTTTTGTCAAACGGAACCGCCGTTCATCCGCATTGCAGAGACAGCCGGGTTTCCGTTCGCTTTGCGGCTTTTCCCCGCGGAAGTGAGATTTCGGCTTTGAATTGCAGCGCTTTTCGTATGAATTATATCAAATGCGGGTCTGTTTGTCAACTTACCTCCTGTCGCGGAAGGTGTTGCTTCCGACATTTTTACTGTGCTCCGTAAATAAACTCCCTGAACAGATCGCCGACATAAACGGGAACCCGACGGATGAAAGTACCCGTTTGGGGAATGCGTTTTTTTGGAATTTTTTTTATAATTATAATAAATAAATATATTTTCTGCCGAATAAATCTGTTTCGGAGAGAAACACGGGCAGACAAAAATACCGGAAAATGAAGAGAATAGCCGAAAGCGGACGCGATCACGGTTGAAAACATCTTTTCAGCGTGACCGACAGAATACACGCGGTTCCGCTCGCTCGGCAACCGAAAAACAGATCGGAGGATACGGTCATGGGTTTGTTTGACAAAAAATACTGCGATATATGCGGTGAAAAGATCGGACTTTTGGGCAACCGTAAATTGGAGGACGGCAATCTCTGCAAAGATTGCGCGAAAAAACTTTCGCCGTTTTTCAACGACCGCCGCAATTCGACGGTCGAGGAGATCAGACAGCAACTTGCCTACCGTGAAAAAAACAGGGAACAACTCGCCTCTTTCGTCCCGAATAAAACTTTCGGAGAGGGCAAGAAAGTTTATGCCGACACGGTCGGACGCAGATTTATCGTGACGCATTTCAGCGATTGGCGCGGTGCAAATCCCGATCTTATCGGCTTTGATCAGGTAAAAAATATTGATACGGAGATACGCGAAAACCGCGAAGAGATCTTCTATACGGACTCTGAGGGAAACAGCAAGAGTTATTCCCCCAAGCGCTACGAGTGCGATTATGAGTTCAATGTCACCGTTCATGTCGAGTCTCCGTGGTTCGACACGATCGAACTTGAACTCAGCGACGGAAACCGTCCCGACAGCCCGTATACGGATCTTTACCGCGAATATGAAAGACAACTGCACGAGTTGACCGCCTGCCTTACGGGACATGACTTCTGTTCCTCGGACGAAAGCGGGAACACCGCAACCGAGAAAGAGACTGCTCCCGCTTCGACTGTCAGCGCGGCAGGGCGTCGCCCCGACGATATGTGGATATGCCCGTCATGCTTGCAGCGCAATACCGGCAAATTCTGCCGGGGTTGCGGAGCGGCAAAGCCCTCGGACGAAAGAGCGGCTGTAAAATGCCCGAATTGCGGTCAGACTTTCGAACAGGGACAAAATCCCAAATTCTGCCCCGAATGCGGAAGCGCGATCTTGTAAAGTGAATGGCTTGCAAAAAAAACGTAAAGGCGGTGCTTGCGGTGTCGATACTGTCTTTCATCTGCGGATTTACGGGATGCAAAAAAACGCCTGATCATACGGCCGATGACATTCGCGTCGTTTCCGTTTCATGTTCTCACATGGATTTTTGTTTCGGTTATTCATTCTCTCTGACCTTGTCCGAGAACGGGGCTTTGCTGTCGGCGGAATGTTTTACGGACAGGGAATCGGAGCGGGTCGAGATCGAGGATATTCCCATCTCGAAAGAGGACGCCGACGGACTTATTGATATTATCCGCGACGGTGATCTGATCTCAAAACTGAAAGCGAATAAAAAACCGAAACGGATATTTCAGGTGCTCGATGAAACGGTATACAGTTCGTACATCGAATTCTCCGACGGCGAACATATTTCCGCGTCGATGCTTGCGAGCAGCGAATTGACGGATCGTTTTTACGGACTTGCCGAAAAATACGGAGCCTCCGCTCCGAATACGGATTGACGCTTTGCACGTTCATAAAACCGAACGGTTTCTTCCCGGTCAAAGCAGAAAAAGAATAAACAGGACAAATTAGCAATATGCTTTTTTGATATAACTCAAAGGAGGGATAATATGGGTATTTTTGACAAACTGAAAAGCACCGCGCAACAGGCGGTGAACAGCGCAGTACAATCGGTCGGAAATAAGCGCGAGACTTTTTCGTTCGGTTCGCTTCCCGAAAGTCTTTCGGAGATGCAGGCTTTGCCCGAAGCGAGCCTTGACACTCCGTTCAAGGCCGCGGCGCTGACCGTTCTTGCTCTCTGCGCTTACGCGGCGGATAAAAACGTCGGAACGGAAATGCTGAACTGGCTCCGCGGACCCCGTCCGTTGAGCGGGCAGGACATCTCGTTCCTCAACGACCGTTTCCGCGACGGAAAGACATATCTGCCGTTCACATATTTTGTCGGAGCGACGCCGGAGAACAACTATACCCCCGCCGAACCGTATACGGTCACAGTTGAAAGCAATCATGTACCGGGAGAGGAACAGGGGTATATGAAACTGTTTATCCCATGCGGAGGTGCAGACGATCCGAGACCGATCAAACTTCGCCAACGCGGGAGCGACGGAAAATGGTTTTTGTGGGAGCAGTATCTGCTGACAGGCGTCCGCACCCCGAAAGCCGCCGATCCGTGGGCATGACGGGGGACTGAAATATGGATATAACAGGTAAATGGAAAATTAAAGAGTTTCGCATACTCTCTCCCGACGGTATGCAGACTTTCACCCCGCAAACCTTGCCCGACAGCGAGGACTTTGAAGACTTCGCGAAAATGATACCGATGCTTATCGAATTTACTCCCGACGGAAAACTTAACACTCTTGTTCCCGTTTGGGGAGATATGATCGAAGAGGCTCGGAATGCAGGTCTTGCCGTCCGTGAGGCCGGATTTGCCGTTACGGACAGCACCGACTGGAAAGAAAGTGACGGAAAGTTTTACTATAATACAAATATAGAGGGCGAATTTCTGGGTGACGTGGTCGATCCGTTTTCGGAGATCAAAGTCACGGAAGACGGTTGCCTGCTTTACAGTTTTGATATGCTCTTGATGGAAAGGGCATAAGCGGGACTTTCAAAAACATAAATACAGATCATAATATTCAGAAGGAGATATCCGATATGAAAAAGTTAATATCCGCAATTCTTTTACTCACAATGGTTTTTGCTCTTGTTGCCTGCGGCGGAAACAAATACAACAATACGGAAAATAACAATCCGTATAACCTGGATATGAAATCCACGGAAAAGCAGAAGATGAGCGCCGACCGCGCATCCAAAGATGTGCTCCGCGAAACCGCTCAGACATATTTGGCGGGGCTGAACTACTTCGAAGGCACCGAGCAGGCAAACCTGACATACAACGACCTGAAAGAACATATCGGCGTTGACGCGTCCTCGTACCGTTATGACGAATCCCGTATGTGTGAACTGTATGTATGGTACGCCGACGGTGACGATACCGCAGTTCTGTATATATGGATCATGGACGGCAAACTCGATGCCTGCAGCGCTATTAACCTTTAATCCTGTCTGTTTTTTCGGGGGCTTGCAAACTGCAAGCCCCCGTTTTCGCATTCAACAAAAGGAGCCTCCCTTGGGACAATCCGAAGTGGTACACACAGATGTCGGACATGATGCTTGAGCATTGAACCTACCGCTCAGAGATAGGCTGTGTCCGGCAGAAGTCCTTGATGTTTCATGTTACAAAAGTTGATCTGACGCTTTTGAACATGGAACTGAACGACGGCAGAAGGTTTGAGAATCTTGAACCCGGATGTCTTTTTCCTGTTATATGAGATCTGCAAAACGGGCGGGAAACGCGTTTGTCGCTGACGGCAGATGAAATCAGGGTTCCGGTTATGCAAACCTTATTGTCGGTGTTATCACTCCGCAGGCGATCTTTTCTCCCGCATTCCCCGACGGCCGGGTCGTGAAATCGTCTGCGGAAGCGTGTATGATCACCGTTTTTCCGATTATATCCGACACCGTGAAACGGTCGGTAAGACATACGGAAAACGCCTTGCCTCCTGCCCCGAAAAGGGGAGGCAGATCGCCCGCGTGATAAGGGTGCGGACAGTCCTTCGGGTTGTAATGCGTTCCCGCGTCCGCAAAAGCGTCTTTGCCGTTACCCTCGCAGCTACCGCCGCCGTGGATATGAAACGCGAATATCGGGCTGTCGCATTTTCCCGTTCCCTGCGGTAATCCCGAAACCTCGGCGCGGACGATCACGCCGTCTTTCATCTGATAGAACAGGACTCTGCCTTGTATATCCGGATATTTTTTGCTTCCGTCCACAAACGCCGCCGCATCGGCGAGCCTGCGGAAGATAAACTCCGTATCTCTGAAATAATCCATATATCTGCACCTCTTCGGCTTTTTATAACAGTATATACCGTTGTTACGCTTTTGTTTACTGCGTAAATATACGCCGTATCGCCCGCACGACGGTTGTTTTCTGAAGTTTTCGGCAGGGAACTTGCGTTTTTTTCCGTAATGTGCTATACTGTATATACAGACGGTCAGTCTGAATAAATTTTCGGAGAATTGCTGTTGAAAAGAAACAACACCTCGGAGATTGTTCTGTAAGCGTGAGGCTTGCAAATATTTCTCCGCAACGCCTCTCGCAATTGAAAGCAGTTGATTGAAAGAGGTAATGAAAATGAAAAAGGATTATACCGTTCGCAGAGAAACCGCGGCAGATTACCGCGAGGTCGAAAACCTGACGCGCGAGGCTTTTTGGAATGTTTACCGCCCGGGATGTACGGAGCATTACGTACTTCATCGGTTCCGTGACAGACCGGAGTTTGTCAAAGAACTCGATTTATGTCTGGAGGTCGGCGGACGGATCGTCGGTCATGTGATGTTCGTCCGCGCCGAGATCAAGGCCGATGACGGCAGAACATTGCCGATCATGACGTTCGGTCCGATTAGCATTCACCCTGATTTTCGGCGTAAAGGCTACGGCAAGATCCTGCTTGATTTTGCTCTCGAAAAAGCATCGGAGATGGGCGTCGGCGCAGTCTGCATGGAAGGCAACATCGACTTTTACGGCAAGTGCGGGTTTGATGTCGCTTCCAAAAGCGGGATCCATTACTATGCCGAGCCCCGTGAGGAATTTGTTCCGTATTTTCTGTTAAAGCAGTTGAGAGACGGATTCCTTGACGGTGTAACGGGCGTATACAAGACCCCGGACGGCTATTTTGTCGATGACTCGGAAGCCGAGGCTTTCGACAGTCAGTTTCCGCCTAAAGAAAAGTTGAAATTGCCCGGTCAGTTGGTATAAGACAGAGAGTCCCCGACGCAGAGAAAAATCTGCGTCGGGGACTCTCCCATCCTTTTTTCGGTATTCGCAGTATTTGAAAAAGGGAGCGGACTTTTGTCCGCTCCCTAAGTCTTTTTCAGAATTGTTTATTCAAGACCGGGGATCTTCTTCGCTACGTAATAGAAAATGTTCATCGCGTCTTCGATGTCGATATTGCCGTCTTTCGTTACATCGCAACGGGACGCTTCATCATCGGTAAGAAGTGATTTCTTCGCAACGTGATAGAAGACCATCATCGCGTCTTCGATGTCGACCTGCCCGTCGTTATTGGCGTCGCCCAAAAGTCCGGAAGGCTTTTCTTCTCCGATATATCCGCCGAACTCATAGGTGTTGAAGAATTTGGGAACGTCGGCAGACGTCCAACCTTCGTCCTCATCTCCGAAGTTGAGATAGCTTCTGTATACCTTCTGAGCA
>OLPF01001816.1_pt1 | contig 16126 bp, 10 predicted proteins | sample 1673121 | NCBI WGS metagenome assembly OLPF01 (sample SAMEA3136756, study PRJEB25190) | human gut metagenome
AAAATACAGCACTTTACGAATTTTTGAATTTTTTTTAAAAAAACACTTGCTTTTTTCGTTTAGCTGTTGTATAATAATTGAGCACTTAAGAAGTGAATATATCGCGGGGTGGAGCAGTTCGGTAGCTCGTCGGGCTCATAACCCGAAGGTCGTAGGTTCAAATCCTGCCCCCGCAACCAAAGGAAAAACCTCATTCAAACGAATGAGGTTTTTCCTTTGGAGTGAAATAAATCTCTTCGAGATTTGTGAAATGTGCTTCGCACGTAAACGAACAACCTTCGGTTGTTGTGAAATGCCTGCGGGCGTGAGGAGATTTATTTCATTTCATATTGCGGCGAAGACGCAATATATCACAATGCACAGCACACTTGTGTGCGAAGCGTTATTTCACATTTTGCGTCAGCAAAATATTTCACTAAAAACAAACCGATGGCGACCGTCCAGCCCCGACCGAGCCGGCAGGTGAGAACGTAGGGAGATTATGGTGAAATTTGCCTTACGGCAAGTGAATTGTTCGCTCCGTGAACGTTAAAACCCCGATTCCGCACATGAAACGGATCGGGGTTTTGTTCTGTACTTATAAATCTCTGTATTTCTTTACGCGGCGGACTTTTTTGTTTTTACGGTTCATCAGGATGGCAAGGATAGCATACGCGGCAGCCAAGACCAGCAAAATGATGGCCGTAACGATAAACCACGTGGAGGTGAGCACCTCCTGCCCCTGCTGCAAAACCTGCACGATCTCGCTGCGCTCCACGCTTTCCGCGGCGACGAGCGCAACGGTGGCAAGCTCCGCGCCGTTATAATAGAATGTGGCGGTACCGACGTAATCGCCCTTTTTGATGGGCGCTTTCACGCTTTCGGGCAGATCGAGCTTTGTGGTGATGGCGCCGCTTTCCAGACTGCTCGGCAGTGTTGCGGTGAGATTGCCCTGCGCCAGCACCTGCAGGCGGTCTTTGTCCCACGCGTATTTGAGGTTCACCTCGCCGAGAAGCTCGCCGTCCGTAACGAGCGTTTTGTTTTCGATATTCAAAAATGCCCAGCGGAACAGCGTCGCGGCATCGTACATTTCGCCGTGATAATCGATATGGTTGCCCTCGCTGTCGATATACGGGCTGCCCATGCAAACGACAAGATAGCTGTACCCGTCATACGTAGCCGTGGCGGAAATGCAGTAGCCGGATTCATTCAAGGAGCCGGTCTTTACGCCGGTGGCATAGGTGTAATACTCATCGTCATAGCTCAAAAGCATGCGGTTCGTTGTGGTGACGGTGCGTTCCTCGCTTGTCATGTTCGTCGGCGGCTGCGTGTAAGACGTCTGCGAGGTGACGTCCGTAAAATACGGCATTGTCAGCGCATACTCCGTAATGGTCGCCATCTCGCGCGCGGTGGTGTAGTGGTTTTCATCGTACAGGCCGTGCGGGTTCACAAAATGCGTGTTCGTGCAGCCGAGCTCCGCGGCCTTCTTGTTCATCAGCTCCACACAGCTCATTTTGCCGTCACCGTCTTCGTCATACTGCGGGTCGTCGGCCGTGATATTCAAAGAATCCACATATTTTGCAAGCGTCAGCGCGGCATCATTGCCGGAGGGCACCATCATCAGGTTCAAAAGCTCATAGATGGTAAAGCTTTCGCCCGTTTGAATTTCCGCCAAAGACGAGCCCGTGCCCTCAAGCTCCTCGGCAACGCTTTTCGGCACCGTAGTGCGCGTGTTTTGCAGGTCGCTGACCGTTTCCGCCGTGACGATATACGTCATGATCTTCGTCATGGAAGCCATGGGGCGGCGCTCGTCCGGATTATATGTATAGACAACGGTATCGGTGTCGAGGCTCACCATATAAATAGAAGCGCTGTTCGGGTCTGTGAGCTTATCGCACGGAAAGCCCATTTCGCTGCTTTTGGCCACGACCGTGTTTGTCGTTGTGTCGGTTTCCGAAGTCGAGGTATCGGAAGCTGTGGAATTTTCGCTCGCGGTGCTTTCGGCTGTATCGGCCAAAACGCCGGTCGTCAAAACGGAAAGCGACAGCAAAACGCTTGCGCATATCGATAAAAATTTATGTTTTCTCACTGTTTATCCTCCAACGGACATGATATAATACTGTTAACTATTTTATTATTATAGCACGGTTTGACACCCCTGAAAAGGTGCTCGCCGGCAAATTCAGAAAAAAGTCAGACTAAAAATTTAAAAGGAGACGCTATGCAGCTTTTACATATTGCAGACCTGCACTTCGGCAGGCTTTTGTACGGTCGCAGCTTAATGGATGACCAGCGGCATTTTGTGCGGCAGTCGCTTTTGCCTGCGCTGGATAAATATAAGCCCGATGCGTTGCTCATTGCGGGCGATCTGTACGACCGGCAGATTGCCTCGGTCGATGCGATTCATTTATTCGACGAGCTCATCGATGCGCTGTGCGAACGGAGCATCCCCGCCGTCATCATTTCCGGCAACCACGACAGCCCGGACCGCATTGCGGTGGGCAAAAGCCTGCTTGCGCGGCACGGCATCCATATCATCACGGAGCTTAAAGACGCGTTTACGCCGGTCGAGATCGGCAACATACAGATTTTCCCGCTGCCGTACTTTGAAAACGCCCAGATGCGCGATTTTTTAGGCGATGAAACGCTGCGCGGCGCGGGGGCCTGCATGCGCGCGGCGGTAGAAAAAATGGAAAAAGCGTTTGACCCCGCGAAAAAGCACGTTTTGGTCGCGCACTGCTTTGCGGCGGGGGCCTCCACCTCCGATTCCGAAAGCCGCCTTTTCGTCGGCGGCGCGGGCGATGTGCCGACGGATGTCTTCTCCCCGTTTGACTATGCGGCGCTCGGGCACCTGCACGCGGCGCAAAGGGCAGGCGACACGGCGCGCTACGCGGGCTCGCCGCTCAAATATTCCGTAGACGAAGCGCACCAGAAAAAGAGCATGACGCTCGTCACGCTCGGCGACACGGTGGAAACAACGTGCATCCCCGTAACCCCTCTGCACGACGTAAAGCGCATAGAGGGTACGTTTGCGGCGCTGCTCGAAAACGGACAGGCGGCGCCCAATGAAGACTATGTGGAAATTCTGCTCACCGACGACGAGCCGGTTTTCCGCCCGGCCGACCGACTGCGCCCCTATTACCCGAATGTACTCGGCGTGCGCAGCACGTGGTTTTTAAAGCAGCACGCAGGCACGCAGGCGGAAGCCGATCTGCACAGCCGCAGCCGCGCGGAGCTTTTCCGCGGCTTTTTAAAGGAGGTCTGCGGTGAGGAAGCGCAGCCGGAGGACGAAGCGCTGCTTGCGGAAATTCTAAAGGAACTGGAGGGCGATGCAACGTGAAACCGATCCGTTTGGAGCTTTCGGCGTTTGGGCCGTATCTGGAGCACACCGTCATCGATTTTGAAAAGCTGAACGAAGCGGGGCTGTTCCTCATCACCGGACAGACGGGCGGCGGCAAAACAACGCTGCTCGACGCCATGAGCATCGCGCTCTTTTATAAATCGACGGGCGGGCGGCGCACGTTTCAAGATATGCGCTGCCTTGCCGCCGCAGACAGCGACCGCACCGAGGTCGTCTATCATTTTGCGCTCGGCGAAGACGAATATTGCTTCCGCCGCGCGTTGTACCGCCGCAAAAAGCGCGGCAGCGACGATTTTATCACCGAGGAAGAAAACGAGTGCAAGCGCCGCACGGCAGACGGCTGGGCGCTTGCCGCTTCGGGTGCGGCGCGCAATGTGACAGGCTACGCGGAAAACCTGCTTTCCCTCACCGCCGAGCAATTTTCGCAGGTCATCGTGCTGCCGCAGGGCAAATTCATGCAGCTTCTGCGCGCGAATTCTACCGAAAAAGCAGCCATTTTGAAAACGCTTTTCTCCTGCGAGCTATGGGAACGCATCGCGATGAAATTCACGGAGCGGCAAAAAAAGCTGTACGCAAAGCGCGAAACGTGCGAGACAAAACTGAAATCGCTGCTCGAAAAGCATGGCGCGGAGACCGCCGAGGCGCTCGCCGTGCAAACGGAAGCGCTTCGATCAGAATGCGCACGGACCGAAAAAGCGCTCGCCGCCGCGAAAGAAGCACTGACTCTCGCACAAAAGCAATACACCCGTGCACTGCAATTTGAGCAGTGCCAAAAAGCCGAGACCGATGCCGAAGCGCAGCTGAAAACCGCCGAAGCGCGGGCAGCTTCCGCCAAAGCGCAGTATACGCGCGCCGAGCAGAACCGCGCGGGACTTGCAAAGCTGACCGCCGAAAAGGACACACTTTTAAAACGAAGCGAACAGCTGCGTGCGGAGCAGGAACGCAGCCTGCAAAAGGAGCAGCTTTTAAAAGAACTGCGCGCCGAGGAGGAGCACGAGCGCGCCGTGCAGAAGCAGGCTGAGGACGACCGCCAAAAGCTGCCGGAGGTGCTGCGGCGCATCGCGGTAGGCGAAGCATTCACCGAAAAGGCCGATGCCGCAAAAGACCGGCTCGCGTCGCTCTTACAGACGCAGACCATCTTAAGCGAACAGCTTGCCGCGCTGAAAACGCGCAGTGACGCCGCCAAAGCCGAAGCGCAGTGCAAAAAATTGTGGGGAGCTGCCGAAGACGCGGCGCGCACCGCGCGTCTGACCGTCGTGGGGCAGGATAAGCTGCTCTCGGCGGCAGAAGCCAAATGGAACCAAAACAGCGCCGCCGCGCTCGCCACAGGGCTCACGGACGGCACGCCCTGCCCCGTTTGCGGCGCTGTGCACCACCCCGTGCTCGCCGTGCCGTGCGCAGGTGAGACGACGAAAGAAGAACTTGATGCGCTGCGCAAAAAGCTTGAAGACCTGCGGCAGGAGCAAAGCCGCGCCGAGCAGACGGCCGCCGCCGCAAAAGCGCGGCACGAGGTCGCTTTCGCACAATTAAACGCCGCAAACGATGCTGCAAAAAGCATCACAGAAAGCGAAGAAGTGCTCACCGCGGCCTACATTGCGGCGCAAACGGCACTCGACGAAGCACAAAAGCTTGCAGCGCAGGCGCCGGCCGCACACAAGAAACTTGAGACACTCAAAGCGGAACGTGAAGCACTTATGCAGGTCGAAAGCCGCCACAACGCCGCGCTTGCCGCCTGCCGCGCCGCTTTAGAAGAAAAGCGCCGCCAATTAAGCGCCATGGACGCCGTGCGCGATGCGGCGCAAATCACATTGGAGATGACCGAAATCCAAAAGCGCATTCGTGTGCTCGAGCAGGAGACCGCAGCGCTTGAGGAAGCATTTCACGCTGCGGAAAACGCGCTTTCTGCCGCAAACGAGGCCGTAAAAGCTGCCGCACAGCAGATGTTCGCCGCAAAGGAAGCGAAAAATGCCCTCGGCGCAGCGCCGGAAAAGGACCTCCCGCAAAGCAAAGCGGAGCTGGACGCAAAAAGCACCGAAACGCAGACGCTTTCCGTACAGCTTGGGCGCTTTGGCTCCGACCTGCGCACCATTGCGGAAAGCGCCGCCGCCGTGCAGCAATACACGGAGGAAGCCGCCGCGCTCGACGTACAGTACAGCCGCGCAGCAAAGCTTGCGGGGTACGTGACCGGCCGCAGTAACGCCTTGCGCGTGCCGCTTTTGCAGTACGTGCTCGGTATGATGCTCGACGAGACCATCCAGAGCGCAAACCGCTTTTTCTCCGTTTTAAGCCGCGGGCGCTACGCCTTGCAGCACAAGCAGGGCAAAAGCGGCGCGGGTTACGGCGGGCTTGACATTGAGGTTTTGGACGGCATGAGCGGCACGTGCCGCTCCGTAGAGACACTTTCGGGCGGCGAGCAGTTTTTGGCATCCCTTTCCCTCGCGTTCGGGCTTTCGGACGTCGTGCAGAGCTACTCGGGCGCGGTGCGGCTTGATTCCATTTTTATCGACGAGGGCTTCGGCTCGCTCGATACCGACACGCTCGATACCGCCATGCGTGCGCTCGAGAGTATTCGCCAAAGCGGGCGTGTCGTCGGTATCATCTCTCACGTTTCGGAACTGCAAAGCCGCATCCCGACGATGATCCGCATTTGGAAGACCGCTTCGGGCTCCGCCGCAGCAAAAGTCATCGCGGAAGACTGAACCGTTTTTGAACAAAATGAAAAAGCAGAAATGCAAATTGCAAATCCGCCTTTATTATGCTATACTGAAAGCAACTAAGCGCAGGATTTTCTGCGCGGCCATGCAATGCTAAAAGAAAGGATCGCTTCCGGGCTCCTTCGGAAGCTTCGGTGAATGAATATGGTAAAGCTTTATGACGGCGGCGTTTACCTTGTGAACGGCACAGAGATCGTGCCGGAAGCCGCTGCACCCGAGACCTACCAAAAAGACACGGCAAAACAGGGTACCATTGCCTATTCCATTTTAAAAGCGCACAACACCGCAGAGGATATGCAGAACCTGCGCTTAAAATTTGATGCGCTCGCCTCGCACGACATCACGTTCGTCGGCATCATTCAGACGGCGCGCGCCTCCGGCATGGAGAAGTTCCCCATCCCCTACGTGCTCACAAACTGCCACAACAGCTTGTGCGCCGTGGGCGGCACCATCAACGAGGACGACCACGTGTTCGGCCTTTCCGCCGCACGCAAATACGGCGGCATTTATGTGCCGCCCCACATGGCGGTCATTCACCAGTACATGCGCGAGGCCATGGCGGGCTGCGGCAAAATGATTCTCGGCTCCGATTCCCACACGCGCTACGGTGCGCTCGGCACCATGGCCATCGGCGAAGGCGGCGGCGAGCTCGTCAAGCAGCTGCTCGAAAACACATACGATGTCGCGTACCCCGGCGTTGTGGCGGTGTACCTCACTGGCAAGCCGCGCCCGGGCGTGGGCCCGCAGGACATCGCGCTTGCCATCATCGGTGCGGTGTTTAAAAACGGCTACGTAAAAAACAAGGTCATGGAGTTCGTCGGCCCCGGCATCAAGAGCATGACGACCGATTACCGCAACGGCGTGGACGTCATGACGACCGAGACCACATGTCTCACCTCCGTCTGGTGCACAGATGACGACACGAAGGCGTACCTTGCAAAGCACGGCCGCGCGGACGATTACCGCGAGTTAAAGCCGGCCGACGTGACATACTACGACGGCTTGGTCTATGTAGACCTTTCCACCGTAAAGCCGATGATTGCGCTGCCATTCCACCCAAGCAACGCGTTTGAGATTGACGAGCTGAACGCGAATCTCGGCGATATCCTGCGCGAAGTAGAAAAGGAAGCCGCGCGCTTGACGGAAGGCAAGGATATCGAATTCAGTCTGACGGATAAGATCACCCCAAAGGGTTTGCAGGTGCAGCAGGGCATCATTGCGGGCTGCGCGGGCGGCACATATACGAACGTCATGGCGGCGGCGCACATCTTAAAGGGCGCGCAGTGCGGTCAGGGCGAATTCACACTGGACGTCTACCCGTCCTCACAGCCGGTGTTTATGGATCTGCTCGCAAAGGGCGCCATTTCCGACCTCATGGCGACGGGCGCCATCGTGAAAACCGCATTCTGCGGCCCGTGCTTCGGCGCAGGTGATACACCGGCGAATAACGCGCTGAGCATCCGCCACGCCACACGCAACTTCCCGAACCGCGAAGGCTCCAAGCCGGGCGCAGGCCAACTGAGCGCCGTCGCACTCATGGACGCACGTTCTATCGCGGCAACGGCGGCAAACGGCGGCATTTTGACCTCCGCCGAAAAGTACGCGGACGACTACGAAGTGCTGGAATACAACTACGATGATTCCTCCTACCGCGCCCGCATTTACAACGGCTTCGGCAAGGCAGAGCCGGAGGATAAGCTCATCTACGGCCCGAACATCAAGGATTGGCCGGAGCAGGAGGCACTTGCGCAGAACATTCTGCTGCGCGTCTGCTCGAAGATCATGGATAAGGTCACAACGACCGACGAATTGATCCCGTCCGGCGAAACGTCTTCGTACCGCTCCAACCCACTGGGGCTTGCGGAGTTCACACTCTCCCGCCGCGACCCCGGTTACGTGCAGCGTGCAAAGGATGTCCGTGCACTCGAAAAAGCGAGACTTGCGGGCGAAGCACAAAGCGATGAAGCTCTGAAAAACGCACTCGGGAAAGTGAAAAACATCCTGCCCGACGTCGATGAAAAGACAATCGAAATCGGCAGTGTCATTTACTGCGTGAAGCCCGGTGACGGCTCTGCGCGCGAGCAGGCGGCAAGCTGCCAGCGCGTCTTGGGCGGCCTTGCGAATATCTGCTCCGAGTACGCCACCAAGCGCTACCGCTCCAACGTGATGAACTGGGGCATGCTGCCGTTCCAGATGAAGAATGAACCCGTCTTCGAGATCGGTGATTATATCCTCGTCCCGAACGTTTTGGACGCCATGGACGGCGATATGCAGAGCATTAAAGCGTATGTGCTCGGCGATGAAGTAAAGGAGATCGAGCTTTACATTGCCCCGATGACGGAAGACGAAAAGAAGATCGTCAAAGCCGGCTGCCTCATCAATTTCAACCGCAAGAATTAAAGTAAAGCATAAGAAAACGGCGAGTCCTGTTCAGGATTTCGCCGTTTTTGTATGCATTTTTCGTCTTCATAGAGAAGCGACGCAAAAAGTTTTTGATCGACCTTTTTTCAAAAAGGTCGCGGGTTCTTAGGGCGGCGCCCTAAGTTGTCGTCCGCAGACGACGAAATCTATTTGCCTTCCAAAAAATCAGGACGGGAGAGGGAACAGTCCAGTGGACTATTCCCTCGTGGGAGACCCAATTAGGGGGTCTCCCAAAGGGCGGCAATACGCCGCCCTTCTTATTATAACCGCTCGGCTTTTCTCGCCTTATTGCTTGCTCTTAAAAAACGCAATAAACCGGTTCCAGTCCTCGCGGCTGAAATAGTGCAGACCGGGACGGCGGTGATAGCCGATGCGGCCCGCGTGCAGGTTAAAATCGTAATCTTCCGACGTTTCTTCATAGGGAAACGCCTCCTTGTCCCCCGCTGCCGCCGCATAGCAGCTCAAAAGCTCGGACGCGGGGTCTGCCCAGTCGTCGCCCGCCGCAGACGCCACGTATACATAGCGCGGCGCAATGCTCGCGAGCAGGTAGTGCTGGTCAAACGGCAGCGCGTCCGTTTTGCCGACATACTGCCCGAACGATTCGCTGAACCAGAACGGAAACTGCCTATAAATATCGTCAAGCTGCTCGCCTTTTTTGCCGCGGAACAGCGCCGCACCGGCACAGCCGGAATCGTTCGAGTAGCCAAACGCGAAGCGGGTATCCAGCGCAGCAGTGAGCAGTGCCGTTTTGCCGAGGCGCGAATGCCCGCACACAACGGACTTTGCGCAGTCCAACCGCTCGTCGTGCTCGGCGTAATCCATGCAGCGCATCGCCGCCCACGCCCACAGTGCGATTTTACCCGCGTCATGCGGCGCGCGTTTGCCGTTTTCATACAGAACACCCGCAAGGCCGGAGGTGAAGTCGCCGTCGTCGCGCGTTACATCCTCATAGCCGAACGAAAGCACCGCAAAGCCGTTGTCGATGAGCTCCTCCGTCGGCATGTAGCGGTCCGGCACATCGCTTCTGAAATTGATGTGGACAAAAAACGGGTGCGGCCCCTCTGCGGTCGGCACAGCCAAATACACCGGGAACGCGAAATCCTTGCCGTTTACCACAACCCGAAACGTCAGCTTTTCCAGCGTCGCCTTGCCCGCGCAGAAATTATCCGCAATGCCGGGCTCCGCTTCCCAAACGAACGATTCCGGCGCCTTCGGCAAGCAGCCGTATTCCTCCCGCTGCAAAAGCTCCAGCATCTCCGCGCGCGATTTTAAACTCGGCACATTCCTCTTTTTCAGTTCATCCAAAAACATACAAACGCCCCCTTTATGCGGTTATTGTAGCCGTCCTTTCAGGCGTTTGTCAATCTTCAAAACCACCAAAAAAGCTGCCCTCTCTTTGTCAGAGAAGACAGCTTCGTTTTGTTTTACAGGCGTTTTACGCGCTTTCCTCTGCGTGCTCGAACTGGCTGTTGTAGAGGTTTGCGTAGAAGCCGTTTTTTGCGAGCAATTCTTCATGCGTGCCCTGCTCCACGATGTCGCCGTCCTTCATGCAGAGGATGAGGTCAGCGTTGCGGATTGTAGAGAGGCGGTGCGCGATGATGAAGCTTGTGCGGCCGCGCATCAGGTTATCCATTGCAGTCTGGATGGAAAGCTCGGTGCGCGTATCGACGGAGCTTGTCGCTTCGTCAAGAATCATGATGCGGCTGTCGGACAAAATCGCACGGGCGATGGTGAGCAGCTGCTTTTGTCCCTGCGAGACATTCGTCGCTTCTTCATTGAGGATCGTGTTGTAGCCGTCCGGCAGTGTGCGCACAAAGTGGTCAACCTGCGCCGCTTTTGCCGCCTGAATAACTTCCTCGTCCGTCGCGTCCAAGCGGCCGTAACGGATGTTCTCCATGATGGTGCCGCTGTAAAGCCACGTGTCCTGCAGAACCATGCCGAATTCTTTTCTGAGGTCGCCGCGGGCAAACTCCGTGATGTCCTTGCCGTCAAGGCAGATTCTGCCGGATTTAAGGTCGTGGAAGCGCATGAGAAGCTTTACCATAGTCGTTTTGCCTGCACCCGTCGGGCCGACAATAGCGATCTTCTGGCCTGCTTTCACATCGGCGGAGAAATCGTGGATGACAGTCTCGTCGGTGTCTTCGTAGCCGAAGCAAACATGGTCAAAGCGAATGTCGCCGCGGATATTGCTGTTTTCCACGGTGTATTTCGGTGTTTTTTCGACGATCTCGGGTTCATCAAGGAAATTGAAAATGCGCTCTGCCGCCGCCATGGTGCGCTGTACCTGACTTGAGATGCTTGCCATCTGGGTGATGGGCTGCGTGAAACTGCGCAGATACTGGATGAACGCCTGAATGCCGCCGATGGTCATACTGCCGCCTGCCGCCATAGATGCGCCCAAAATGCACACCACAACGTAGCCGAGGTTGCCCACAAAGCCCATGATCGGCTGCATCAGGCCGGAGAGGAACTCCGACTTCCAGCCCGCGTTATAGAGCTTTTCGTTTTCGCACTCGAATTTCTCCATGGAGCGCGCTTCGCCGTTAAACACCTTCACGACCACGTGCCCGCCGTACATTTCCTCCACGTGGCCGTTCACCGCGCCGAGGTATTCCTGCTGGCCGACGAAATATTTCTGCGAGGATTTCACAATGCGTCCGACAAGCAACAACGAAATCGGCACGATGCACAGTGCGACAAGCGTCAACTGCCAGCTGATGGAAAGCATCATAATAAGCACGCCGATGATGGAGCACACAGACGTGATAAGCTGCGTGATACTCTGGTTAAGACTCTGGCTGAGCGTATCAACATCGTTCGTGATGCGGGAAAGCACGTCACCCTGACTCGTTTTGTGAAAATACGAGACGGGCAGGCGGTCGATCTTCTCCATAATGGCACGGCGCATGTTGTACGAGACCTTCGCCGAAACGCCGGACATCGTAAATCCCTGAATGTAGGAGAACAGCGCGCTCAACGCATATAACCCCACAAGGAACAGTAAAACTTTCGCAATATAGCCAAAGTCAATGCCCTCCGCAGCGCCGGTGATGATGCGCATCAAACCGGCCGTCAGCTCATCGGTCGCTTTTGCGAGGATCTTCGGGCCGACGATCGTGAACACGGTGGAAAGCGCCGCGAAAATGACGACGATGAGTATTTTAAACTTAAACGGAGAAAGATACGAAATAAGCTTTTTAAAGCTGCCTTTGAAGTCCTTGGCTTTTTCGGTGGGCATCATGCCTCTGCCAGGCCCGTGCGGACGCGGTGCGTTTCTTTTCGGTTCGCTCATGCCAATTCCTCCTTTGAAAGCTGACTTTCCGCAATCTCGCGGTATTCCGGGCACGTTTTCAAAAGCTCTTTGTGCGTGCCCTTGCCGACGATTTTGCCTTCGTCCAGCACAATGATCTGCTCGGCGTTCATGATGGTGGAAACGCGCTGCGCGACGATGAGCACGACAGCGTTTTCCGTGTATTTCGTCAGCGCACGGCGCAGCTTTGCATCCGTTTTGAAATCGAGCGCGGAGAAGCTATCATCGAAAATATACACCGGCGCTTTTTTCACGAGCGCACGGGCAATGGCAAGGCGCTGCTTCTGGCCGCCGGAAACGTTGCTGCCGCCCTGCGCGATGGAGCTTTCCACGCCGTTCGGCAATTCGCTGACAAATTCCGTAGCCTGTGCGCAATCGAGCGCTGCCAGCACCTCGTTCACATCGGCGTCTTCCTTGCCGTACTTGATGTTGGAATCGATTGTGCCGGAGAACAGCATGGCCTTCTGCGGCACGTAGCCGATGTTATCACGCAATTCCTTTTGCGAAAGCGTGCGGATATCCTTGCCGTTCAGGTAAACTGCGCCGCCGGTGACATCGTAAAAACGCGGGATGAGGTTGATGAGCGTCGATTTTCCCGCACCCGTCGCGCCGATAAACGCCGTCGTTTGGCCGGGCTTTGCGGTAAACGAAATGTGGCTCAAGGTATCTTCCTCGGCGTTGCCGTAGCGGAAGGAAACGTCGTCAAAACGCAGCTCACCGCTTTCATTACCGAGTGTAACCGGGTTTTCCGGCTCTTTAATGGAAAGCTCCGTCGTCAGCACCTCCTGCACACGGTCTGCGGAAACCATGGCGCGCGGCACCATAATGAAGATCATCGCAATCATCAGGAACGACATGATGATCTGCATTGTGTACTGGATATACGCCATCATGTCGCCTACCTGCATGGTGGATTCCGCAATGGCGTGTCCACCCACCCACATGATGAGCAGCGTGACAAGGTTCATGATGAGCATCATGATCGGCATTGTAACGCTCATCACGCGCTGGGTAAAGCGGTTTGTGCGGGTGAGGTCTTCATTCGCCTTATCAAAGCGCGCCTCCTCGAATTTCTCATTCGTAAACGCGCGTACCACAAGCATGCCGCTCAAATTCTCGCGGCTGACGAGGTTTAATCTGTCCGTCAAACGCTGCAAGCTCTTGAATTTCGGCATTGCAACGTTTAAAAGTACGACGACAAGCCCCAGCAAAACGATGACCGCGAGCGCGATGATCCAGCTTAGCGAAACGCTTTTTTGCAGCGCGAAAATAATGCCGCCCACGCCCATGATCGGCGCGTAGCACATCAAACGCAGACCCATGGAAATAAGCATCTGCACCTGCGTCACGTCGTTCGTCGTGCGCGTGATGAGCGATGCGGTGGAAAATTTATCGAATTCCGTGTTGGAAAAGCTTTCCACCTTGCGAAACACATCGCTGCGCATCTGCTTTGCCACGCCGGACGAAATACGCGACGCGAAGAAGCCGACAAGCACCGCTGCCAGCACGCCGAGCAGCGCGATGCCGAGCATCTCAAGGCCCTTTATCACAATGTAGCGCACCTGCTTTGCGTCCAAATCGACGCCGAGTTCCTTATAGAACAGCTTTGTAAACGTCGCGCCCACCTGCGAGCCGATCATCGACTGCGCGTTTTCGGCTGAATCAATCGCTTCGCTGAACGTCTCTTTCGGCATCTGCTGTAACATGGGGATAACGGCATAAAGCTGACGCATATCCATGTCCTGCACGCCGCTTTCGGTGTCCACCGCCTGGCCGGTCTGCGCGCCGTAATCCTTCAGGAACGTCATGAACGCATACGCCGCTTTACCGTAGGCATCGCCCACCGCCTGCACGTCTGCATCTTCGTTTAAAGCGACCGCATCCATGTCCTTGATATTCTCGTAGGTTTTCGCAAGCTTCGTCTCTTCATCGCTGCCGTGCTCCACGGGCGTGTAGGCGTTTTTGAACGTCCCCGCCTCCGCGTCGTTCATAAACAGCGTCAATAAGTCAACAGCCTGTTGGTTCAAAACCGCAGGTGCAGCCTCATCCACGCCGCCAAGCTGAATGCCGGTGTTCACAATGTCGCTCATCAGGTTCGGTAATGTCAAGTCACACATCGCCTGCCCGAAAAGCAGCAGAATGCACGCCAGCACCAGCGCCGCAAACGGCTTTAGGTACGTTTTCAGCAATTTCATTCGGTTTTCTCCTTTCTCATCTCCGGGTATCTGCCTGTCTCGGTAAAGTTTTCAAGGTTTCGCCGCATTTGCTCTATGACGCGGTGGAAGACCTGCATGTCTTCCGGGCTGACACCGGCGCACATTTTTTCATAATATTCATGCTTCAGCTCTCTGCACCGCTTAACAGCCGGCTCGGCCTTCGGCAACAAAACCAAATGTACCATGCGACGGTCGTTTTGGTCCGGTTTTGTTTCAATCCATCCGCCGCGCACAAGGTGGTCTACCGCCTTACTCATCAACGAGCGCGAAACACCCATGCGCCGCGCAATGCGCCCGGCCGTATCGACCTTTGTTGTGGAAAGGCACATGATCACACCGGATTCCACCGCGGAAAGATCTTCATCCGCCAGCACCTTGCGCAGCTCCGTATTGATGATGCGCGCGATCTGCGTTAAGTGCTCCGCAAGCCCGTCGTGAAACGGCACGGCCGTACACGCTTGCTCGTCTTGCTTCATTCCTCGCACCTCCTGTTGCTTACTGCTGAACATCGCCAAAAGTTCTTAACGATGTCCATTTCCAAAAAACAGTTTAAAATTGAATTGTTCATTTTTGAACTGTTAAGGAATGAACATATTATAGACCGATAAAAACAAAAAAGCAATGACTATTCTGTGAACAAAGATGCCAAATTATATTTCAGAAAACCATATAAACGAAAAGAAAAAAGACCCGCAAACACAGCGAACTGCATTTGCGGATCTTGAATCAGGCAATTATAAGGTGAAGTAAAAATTACTTCAGTTCGACCTCAGCGCCAGCCTCGGTGAGCTTCGTCTTAAGAGCCTCAGCGTCGTCCTTGGAAACGCCTTCCTTAATGGTCTTCGGAGCCTCGTCAACCATAGCCTTAGCTTCCTTCAGGCCCAGGCCGGTAGCTTCCTTAACAACCTTGATAACGTTGATCTTGTTTGCGCCAGCAGACTTCAGAACAACGTCGAACTCGGTCTTCTCTTCAGCAGCCGGAGCAGCAGCGCCAGCGCCAGCGACCATAACCGGAGCAGCAGCGGAAACGCCGAACTCCTCTTCGATAGCCTTGACCAGCTCGTTGAGCTCGAGAACGGTCATGGACTTGATTTCTTCAACAAACTTTGCGATATCAGCCATTGTAATATCCTCCTAAAATTTTAAATTGAAAATTATCCTGCAAACTTATGCAGTTTCCTGAGCCTTTGCAACTTCACTAAGTGCAATAGCAAGACCACGCGGGCCGGATACGAGAACGCTAAGCAGCATCTGAACAAGACCTTCCTTGCTCGGGAGATCTGCGATTGCAGCGATCTCTGCCGGAGACATGACCTTACCGTCCATGTAGCCGGACTTAATCACGAACTTACCGTCGGAATCCTTTGCAAACTTGTTCAGGATTCTTGCCGGAGCGATCTGATCCTCGTGGGAAACAGCCAGAGCGGTTGTGCCTTCGAGAACCTCGGACATACCCTCGATCTCGGTGCCTTCGATAGCACGCTTGAGAAGAGTATTCTTAACGACAGTGTACTCAACGCCGGCTTCACGCAGTTCCTTACGGAGCTTTGTGTCGGCCTCTGCAGTGATACCCTTGTAGTCTACGACAACACCGGATACGCTGTTAGCGACCTTATCCTTCAGCTGAGCAACAATTGCCTGCTTTGTTTCCAAAACGCTTTTACTGGGCAAAATATTCACCTCGCCTTTCAGTTATGATTTGGAAAAGCGCCAAAATGAACGATTTTCCTCGGTGCGAAAACTAAAAATGCCTTCCCACTTACCGCAGGAAGGCATAAAAAGTACAAAGTAACTTTTCCGCTCCCTCGGCAGGCGGTAAAACCTTTCAGCCCGGAAAACCGGTGCACCTGCTGTCTTAGGTAAACAGCTTTGTAATTATAGCATGGCAGAAGAACTCTGTCAAGCCTTAAATTTAAGATTCAGACGAATCTTAGCCAACCTTATTCGGGTTGATCTTCACGCCCGGGCCCATCGTTGCAGCAACAACGCAGGAACGGATGTACTGGCCCTTAGCAGCAGCCGGCTTTGCCTTGTTGATGGCTTCCAGCAGCGTGTTGAAGTTTTCCGTCAGCTTCTCTGTGCCGAAGGAAATCTTGCCGATCGGGCAGTGGATGATGTTGGTCTT
>OLPF01001823.1_pt1 | contig 16069 bp, 4 predicted proteins | sample 1673121 | NCBI WGS metagenome assembly OLPF01 (sample SAMEA3136756, study PRJEB25190) | human gut metagenome
GTTATTCCTCTTGAGCGACGTGAGGAGCGGGAGCATTGCTAAAGCAATGCTCAGCTTGGCATCCCTCTTTCCTTACTCACACCCCCACCCCGTCGGGGTGTTGGATAAACTCGAATAACCACCGGAACATTGTATATCCTGTTAATGCAGGGACGCTTAACGCTACATGTCCGCATATTAGTACATATATCTCAGGTTAGTGGCGTTTTTTTGAAAGGTAAATGTCAGTGCAGTTGCACAGATACACTCACGAAATTATTAACGCCTTGTCAGTACGCAAAGTGTTTTCGGCGGTGTTGGTGCGAAGAATCCTCAATAGTTGGCTGAGCGAAGCTCAGCAACAGAAGCTCACCTTTGGCAAGGGAGGCAAGGATATGGTGCGGAGCAAGGGATAGTGCGGGATTGGGAGGGTTGGGGTGGGGCGAGGGGTGTGGCAATCCCTCAGTCTTGCGACAGATAAGGTTGAGAGGATATTAAATATACTTGAATCGCTGAGCAAGGCAATTTATGATAAGAAGTAGCCTTGTCGCAATCCAGCTCCCTTTACTCAAGGGAGCCAAGAATGTGGTGCAGGGCGAAGGGATAGTGCTTGGCAAAATATTTCACTTGACCGGTGGCTGTAGGGTGCAGTTTTTTTGTATTATGTGCCGCATTTATGACCGTTCGTGCCGTTATAACAACCGTTCGTGCCAAAAAGTTGAAATCACAAAGCAAATGAGTTATGATATAATTATAAAATTATAAGGGGAGAAGTATGCTCATCTGCGTTTACGATACCGCAAACGAGGCGGAGATACTGAAAGCGAAAATAACACAAATCGCAACGGCGGCATATCGACGAATTGCCTACAGGGTATGTCAGAGGTATGAGAGCTTTGCGAAGGAGTGTAAGACGGCTGACCTTATAATCGTGCTTGCCGACGGAGCGGACGGTATGGAGGGTGTTATTGCGGCGAAGAATGCCGACAGGGATACGCCTGTAATATGGCTGTCGGACGATGAGGGATTCGGGGCGCAGTCATACAGGCTTGGCTGTACCTATTTCCACAAGAAGCCGATACCGCTTGAAAAGCTCAAGGAGGCACTGCATAAGTGCAGGTGCATGGCGTAAGCACGGGTAAATCTACAGGAGGAAAAACATGAAGAAAAAATTTGTACGGCTCATAAGTGCGGTGCTGTCTGCGGCAATGACGCTGACGGCTGTACCGTTATCGGCATTTGCCGAGGGCGAGGGACATACGCATGACGGCGAGAGCAATGTCATCACGACACCGCTTGATTTCAGAGAAAAGACGGCGGACGAAAGCGGTGACGGCTGGAGCTGGGATTATGACACAAAGACGCTGACGCTTGACGGAGTGAACATTCAGGCGACAACAGACAGTATGAGCGTCGTAACAGTTCCCGACGGTACGGAGATAGTGCTGAACGGTAACAATACTATCGTACAGACGAACACCGGCGACAGCGATACATACGTTCTCAGTGCCGTAAATACGAATGATGTTAACTGTGACGGCACTATGACGATCAGCGGCGACGGTGTGCTGAATGCAGAGAACCGCTCTACAGACAGTATGGCACGCTCTCTCGGCGGATCAATAATCCTGAACGGCGGTACAGTAAACGCAACAGGTACTGTAAAGACAAATTCGCTTGAAATACATAATGACGGTGTGCTGAACGCAAATGCGACAACTGCATCTTTTGAGGGTGTGGCTGTCAATGTCAGCGGCGGCATTACTGTTGACGGCAACGGCAGTCTTACTGCAGTAGGTTGTGCTAATGAATCTACGTTAAACAGTGCAATATTGCTTACCAGTAATTTCGACAAAATTTCCGTCAGCGAAAACGGCAGTATTACTGTGCCTGAAGGCAATGCAGCAAGAGTCGGAATATACTACAGCGGAAACAACGGCGACGGAATGGATGCCGAAATAAGCGGCGGTAAGGTCACTGCTTACGGTGCTAAGTATGGCATTTACAAAGTAAACCTTATAATGAGCGGTACAGGCTCGGTATATACTACGGGCGGTTCATACGCTATCGGTCAAACTTTACCGGCAATAGACGAGAATGAATTTGTAATAAAGGGCTCGACCGAGTTCAAGGCTTCGGAAAGTGCTGTGACAGGCGAGGTCAAGTATAACAGCGGCTATTATGAGATTGGCGGAGCAGACGCTAAGACGGTAGTTATAAAGCCTGATACTTCTCCCCGTATAATACTCGGAAAGCAGACAGGAATATTCAAGACGGAAGAGTATGAAATAATTGAAGGCATGACTGATACCAAGCTCAAGGGTACGGTTTACTTTGATATTACTCTGAAGAATATGAGCGATGAAGAGTTTGCAGACGCAAGAGGCTATTTCGGCGGCGATGAACCCGATTTATCAGCAAGCATAATCAAGACCGATTACGGCTGGGTGTGCATGGTCTGCGATACCGAGTTTTCGGTTACATACGACACTGATAATACTCTTACAATAAAGTGCGGAGATATTGTATCCAATACCGTTCAGGTAAAGTCGAATGCAAACCGTTTCAACAAGGTTACACAGGGTGACAACACAAACAGAACGGTTTTCTATACAAACACTTCGCAGGAAGAGAAGGACAATTACAAGCTTGTAAGCACCTATACGGTTGACAGTGAAAGCATAAGCTATAACTGGTACAGTACGAACAGTGCATACAGTGCAGATGAGCTCGGTGCGGCAGTATCCGGAAGCAACGGCGAATTCAAGCTTGCGGATAATATTCCTGCCGGAAATTATGTTCTGTATTGCGATATAACCTATTCAGACGGTGACAGCACAGAAACTGTTACAGAAAAATTTACATTTACATATAAAGAATGTGCACATGAAAACGGTTATTCCGACGGTAAATGCACAAACTGCGGAGCGTTATGTGATCACAGCGATATTGACATTGGCACGGGTAAGTGTAACAAGTGTGAGCATCAGTTTGTTGCTACAATCAGCACAGACGGCAATGCGCCGACAGGCTATGACACGCTCGCAGACTGCCTTAACAGCATTACTGCCGATACCGGAAACTATGTTAAGATCTATCAGGATATCGGCGATACATCGGCAACTGCAACTTTAGATACTATAGATGTAAAACACAATGTTATGATCGACCTTAACGGTCACAAGCTGAACAATATCAAGCTTGGGGTCAACAAAGACGTCAAGCTTGCATTAACCGGCACAGCGGGCAGTTATGTTACGCAGGTGTATGTTTGCAAAGGCGGATCATTCATAATTGACAGCGATGCAAATGTAGAATTTAATACAATTTTTGTTGAGGACAGTGCACGGCTTGCTGTAAACGATGGCGCAAAAGTAACTACAGAGCAGTTGACTGTGATAGCATCCGTGAATGATGACGGAACTACAACGACATCTGTAAAGCTCGCTACGGGAATGAAGTTAGGTGGGCTGACATATCATCGCCAAAACAATTCCGGCGCTCTGAAATTAGGCAATCTTCTTGATGTTACCCGGCAGGCACTGCGACGTGAAGATAACGGCAATTATCTTGATCTTTATAAAGAATATGGAAGTATGGGTTATTCCGTTGCGCTTACTGTTGTTGAGCATACTGACGCTGACCACAAATACAGCGATGGAACAGGCAAGTGCGAGGAGTGCGGAAAGCCCTGCGAGCATGGCGGTGATATAAACACGGACACCGGCATCTGCTCAATCTGCGGTGCGGTTGTGTCTGTCGCACTCTATACAGACAAGAACGGAAGCTTAAAGTATGTAGATACCGATGAGCTTGACTCTTTACTGAATGAATACAACGGAAGCGGTACGATAAAGCTGTTTAAGGATTATTCTAAACCAAGCGCTCAGTATGACTTATACGGAGAACTTACAATTGACTTAAACGGACGCAGATTAAATATCCGGAGTATTACTCCTTGCAAAAACGGAAAGCTTACGATCAAAAACAGCGGCAATCCGGTTATGCTCGGTTGTAATGTATATCCGACAAACGACGCTTCATACGCCGGCGGTACGCTTATAATAGACGGCGATGTAGTTTTAGACACTTCGATCTATGTATATGATTCGAGTACGGTTATATTGAAAGCCGGTGCATATCAAGCCGGACTTTACGCAAGGGACAGCAAGACATTATACGATATGCTCGGAGAGGGTAAGGCTTTCTTCAAGACTGACGGAACTCTTTTCAATGCAAATGTTAAGGAAATATCAAGCAGTGAAACGCTGACAATCAAAGACCACAGCCATACCTATGTTGACGGCAAGTGCGACTGCGGATATGTATGCCCTCACAGCGATGTTGACAGCAAAACGGGTAAGTGTACAGAGTGTGAATATCAGTATGCGGCTGTTATCGTAAAGGACGGGGCTGCAGCTTCTGTTTATAAGGAAACCGAGATGGAAGCGGCTTTTGAAGCGGCTGACAGTGACGCAAACACCGGCTGTACATTAAGAGTATACAAGAATTATACAGGCAGCTATACAACACTCAGCGGTAAGTTCACGCTGTGGATCGCTGAGAAAGCCAATGTAGGTACGTTAACTGTTTAGGGAGATATAACCGTTACGGGATCGGGAAAAAATAATAGTATTTATGGCGATTTCAATGTAGCGAACGGCGGTAAGCTGACATTTGACGAAAACTGCGGCGCTATGGGAACTGTGTCGGTAGGTGCAGGTACATTTGACTGCTATTATTCAATCGACATAACACTCAATATAAACGATGCAAGCAGTGACGTAATTCTTCACGGCGGAGCTTTCAGAAAAATATGCTATAACGGCGGCGGGGACAGAGCAAACGCAGAAATACTGACTTTATTGGCTGAGAACCGTATGTTTATGTGGCGTTACGGTGGGCCGATAGACGGCTCAAAAACACTGCTGAAAGACGGTTTTGCAACAACTGTTTTTGTAATATCACATGAAGGTCACAGTTACGACAGCACAACGGGCAAGTGTACGATTTGCGGTAAGCGGTGCGGTCATACGGATGTTGACAGCAAAACAGGTGTATGCAAAACCTGTCAGCATGAGTTCGTTGCTACGCTGACTGTAGGCGACAAGGTAACCGGCTTTGATTCACTGAGCGATTGCCTTAGCAACACTTCAGAAGACAGCGAAAACTATGTAAAGATTTATAAGAATATCGATGATATAACAACTATAAATGTAAATCATACTGTTACTGTTGACCTTAACGGTCATAAGCTGTATTATATCGAACTCAAGGTCAACAACGACAATGGTGCCGGTAATCTTACATTGACCGGCTCAGAGGGCAGCTATATTAGTCAAGTGTATGTTTGCGGAGGTAGAACATTTAAAATTGATAGCGACGCAAATATAAACTTCGAAACAATTTTTGTTGAGGCAGGTGCGCGGTTTGAAGTAAGCTACGGTGCAAATGTAACTGTAAATACTTTGGTCGTGAAGGAATCTTTAACGCTTTACGGAAGTACAACAACATCTGTAAGGCTTACTACGGGAATGAGAATAGGTACGTTGACGTATGACCTCGACCGCAACTCAGGCTCCGGCAACCTGCTGCTTTATTCTCTGCTTGGAGAAGGTAAGGCACTGCAATATGACAACAGCGGTGAGTATGTTGATATTTATGAAAAGTTTACATCAAAGATTATACGCGATTCGTTTACTGTTGTATATCATTACGAACACAGCTACGACAAAGCAACGGGCAAGTGCGTCTGCGGATATGTATGCCCCCACAGTGATGTTGACAGCAAAACAGGTGTATGCTCTATCTGCGAGTATCAGCTTACTGCGGGCATTTCGGGCGTGGGAACAGCGAAGTATTTCGATAATATAGACAACGCTTTTACTGCGGCATCATCGGCGGAAAACAGCGGTTGTACGCTGACATTGTATAAGAACTGCGAGATCACACAGAACGTAGACATTGGTCAGGCAACAGTTACTGTCGATGTGAACGGATATTCACTCGGCGGAGAGGCGGATATAAGTGTAAATGACGGTGGTGTGCTGTACCTTAAGGACAGCAGGAAAAGCACCTACTACGGATGCATAGACGCACCTTTTAGTGTAAACGGCGGTACGCTTATAAACGGTACTGCAGACGGCGGCAGTTCAGCCGCAGATGTACTCAATTTAGTCATTAACAGTGCTAAGTGTGTCGAAATATACGGCGGCATATTTGAGAATGTTTATATTGCACACGCAAGCGGTGTAGCTTTATACGGCGGAAGGTACAACACCATCTGCGGCGAGGAAAGCAACAGCACACCTGTAAACACTCTGCTTGCAAAGGGCTATGCGTTTGCGACCGTACAAGAATTCACAACTCTCCCCGAAAGTATAGTTGACGGCAGTGCGAAGACAATCGGCGGAAGACTTACAAATGTCATGGTTGTAGCGCATGAGCATAGATACAACGTGGAAACGGGCAAGTGTCCGTGCGGCGTTTGTGCGCTTGCTATATTTACCGAGACAACACAAAGCTCTGAAACTTATACATTTATTGAAAGCGAAACACAGTTTAAAAATATTGCGGAAAATGAGGCTGACGGTGTATTAAAGCTGACAGGCGATGTAGATTGTATTGTTAAGGGCATAATAATAAACGGCAATAAAACGATCGACATGAACGGTCATACGCTGAATGTTTCGATCGGTACCGAGGAAATAAGCGCAGTAGCGGTTTACGGAAATGTAACCTTTGAAAACAGCGGAAGCAGCCGTGCAGTTATAAACGCCACCGGCGTTTATTCCTATGGAATGGTAACTGTAAACGGAGATATTGAATTCGATACTTTTGCAACATTTGAAGACGGCGACGCTTTGATCAATGCCGGAGTATTCAAGAGCATTTATGTTCAGGGAAGAAGTGTAATTGAAATACTGGGTAGCGGTAAGGCGCTTGCAAGTGAAAGCGGAGAAATACTGAATGCAAGCGTACAACAAATATACAAAGCAGGCGATAATATATTTGTTACGGCTCACCCGAAGCATACATACGATGAACACGGCAACTGCGCTTGCGGATATAAGTGTCTGCATGACGGCGAGGGTCAGGTAAATGAAGACAGCGCCAACAAGGTGTGCAGTGAGTGCGGTGCGAAAATTTACGCAAAGGTAACTACTGCCGACGGAAAGGTAAAGTATTTCGACGACATAACCGAGGGCTTACGGTATGCGGATAAGGCTGAAAACAAGGGCTGTGTTTTCACTCTTGTAACAAGCGGTGAGATCAAGAGCGAGGTTACGCTGTCAAACGGTCAGTTTACTATTACCACAAGTAATTATGGTACTATCTATGATTACAACCAGACAATAACTATTGACGGTGCAGATGTTATTGCTGAAGGTTATATGTTCATCAAGTGCAAGGTTAATGTGAAGAGCGGATCTCTTACATTACCTGAGGGCTCAAGCGCCGGATTTGATAGTATTGCTATATCAGGCGGTACCGTAACTGTCAGCGAAGGCGTCAATGTTGACAATCATGCGGGTGCTGATAATTTATTTGTAAGAGAAGACGCAACTGACGCAAAGCTTACTATAGGCGGAGGTACTTACAGCAATATCAATCTCGGACAGTTTAAATTAAAGGACGTAATCGCAAGCGGTGTGCGTGTGATAAGCTACGACAATCCGACAGATCCGACTGCTGAGAAAACAGCAAAGGCTTTATTATACAGCGATATAGCCGAAAAAAATAATTTTGACTCCGAAAACAATACTGTAAGCTATTATCTGTTTACCAAGTGCGAGCATAAGAATAAGGACGGCAGTTATGCCTTTAATGAGGGCGGTATATGCAAATACTGTAACTCTGAGTTTGCCGCAAGCGTAAGCTATACGGTTGACGGAAGTGCAAAGACAGAGCTGTTCGGTGATATTTATGACGCTTTTGACAAGGCTAATGAGATAGGTACGGCTACAGTAACGCTGTATAAGGATATTACAGACAGCGAACGTACACAGGAGATTACCGTTATGGGCAATGTAACGCTTGAACTGAACGGTAAAACACTGGGTGGTCGTTATGGCATAGCGCGTATATCGGTATCTGACGGTGGCACGCTTACTGTAAACGGCGATGGCAATATGGATACACCTATTTACGTTAATGAAAACTCAAAATTAGTCATTAACGGCGGTGGATACTTCAATTCTGTGTCAGTTAAAAAAGGAGGCAACGCAGAAATAGGCGGCGGCACTATACGAGGTCTGTCCGTTCGCGGTAACGTAAAACTCAGCGGCGGTAAATTCAACGACATCGAGATATTTAACGGCAATCTTGAATCTGTACTGGCAGACGGTTATGCGTATAAAAATGCTGACGGCACTTGGCTTTCGATTGATGAGCGTGAAAAAAATAGCTATTTGGGCGGTTCTAAAGGAGCGTTATCCGTAGAAGAAGCGCCGATAAAGAGTGCAAGTATTTCGTGGGCAGGCGGAGAAGCGCCTGTTATATACCGTAACGGAGCGAAAAAATTGAAAGTCAATGTTACATGCGATGTGGCGGACACTTCAAAGCGGATAACCTATTCGGACTATGTAAACGGCAATAATCGCAGTAAAGATTCTAAGCTTTCTGTTAACTGGTATATGGTATTCGGTTATAAAATCGGTGAGATTGTAGCGGAAGACGGTGAGGTTGAATATTACACTGTACTGAAGTGTGACGGATACGAATATAAGTCGAATGCACTTAAGTTTACACTTGCGACCTGCTCGCACCCTGAGGATAGCTTTAATAACGAAACCGACGGTTTGGTATTCTGCGGTATATGTGATTTATTGATAGAAGCCGAGGTAGTAGATGTTGACGGCAAGTCGTTAGGTTATGCGGATATAGAGAGTGCCATAAAGCTGGCACAGGAGAACGAGGGCAGCCCTGTAAAGCTGATTTCGGAAAGAGTACCTGCGTCCATTACCGTGACGGGCGGTAAGTTTACTGTTGACTTTAACGGTAAAGAGGCATATTATCAGTTCGCTGTCAACGGCGGTGACGTGACTTTCACTTCTTCAGCAGAACAAGCCGATGTAGAAAATCTGCAAAGCACAATCAAAGTAAACGGAGCTAACGCTAAGGTTACAATTGACGGTAAAATCAAGCTGGGAAGTGTAACAATATCAAGCGGTGCGCTTAAAATAAACAGTGCCGAGAGTTATATTAAAGAACTGTCAATAAATGGCGGAAAGACTGTTGTAAACGGTGCAAATATTGATGCACTGAAAGCTAACGGCGGAGACACGGTCATCAATTATGTTACAGCCGATTCTTTAAGCGTGAATATCAACGGGTCCGGTAGCATCTCTATCGTAACCGGCGAGTTCGGCAGCACCACTTGCAAAACAGGCTTAGGTATGGCAATTGCGAGTGGAAGCGTAGTTTTCGGCAATAATATAAATGGCTTTACTATTTACACATACGATGCTATTCAGACCATGACCAAAACCGATAGAATTTTTGTTCAAAAGTGCAGCCATAAGGACGAAAACGGCAGTTATGTGCTTGACGGAAATCGCTGTCCTTACTGCAATGAGGAAATCGTTGCAACTGTAAGCTATACGGCAAACGGCGGCGAAGAGACAGATCTGTTCAGCGATATTTATGACGCTTTTGACAAGGCTAATGAGATAGGTACGGCTACTGTAACGCTGCAGAAGAACATCACGGACGATATTACAGATACGATAGCTGTTACAGGCAATGTTACGCTTGAACTTAACGGTAAAAGGCTCTCACAACCCGGTACTGATGTATGGTATTCCATAGAAGTAACGAGCGGTAAGCTGACCGTTAACGGCAGTGGCTTAATAAAACGTGTTGCCGTTCGCAACGGCAGCAATGCGGAAATCAACGGTGGTACTTTCTCTGACTTCATAATTAAAGACGGCGGTAACGCTGTAATTAAAGGCGGTCAATTCTACAGCTTACAGGTTTCAGGCGAAGGCAGAAACGTAGGACAGCTTCTTGCGGATGGCTATGCCTATTGGAGTTTTATCGATTCCGGCATCTGGTCTACTATTGCAGAGCGTGAAAAGCAGGATATAACTAATGTAGAAGTAAAGGAAGCGCCGATAAAGAGCGCAACAATTTCCGCTGAGAACGAGTCACCGATAATATACCGTAACGGTAAAAAGGCTTCAACTTTCGCGGCCGATGTGACATATTCGGGAAATGAAACACTCTATATTACCGGATGCTTAATTGACGGAACGGTAATAAGCGAAAAAACAGAATTATTAAACGGTTACTGTTATTTACTTGGCGATCAAGTTGATAAAGTGGTGGCAGAAGACGGAGAAATCCAATATTACTGCATATTTACCTATGACGGATATGATTATAAGTCGAATGTGGTAACGCTTACAGTAGCTACCTGCCAGCACCCCGGCGAAAGCGTAAAATGTGACGATAACGGTTGTGTGTGCGGTATATGCAACAGAGCACTAACGGCTTCGGTAGAGCTGTCTGACGGCACGTTATCGTATTACGAAAACTGGAATGACGCTATCGGCGCTGCCGAGGAAAGCGAAGGCTGTACATTAAAGCTGTTAAACTACAGTTGGCTTAAATTTGGTGAAATATTTGACATAAGCAAGGGTAGATTTACCGTTGATTTAAATAAAAATGACGGCAGCGAACCATTTGCATTTGATGTCAAGGGCGGAGATATAACGTTTACGGCATCGCAAGAAGCCTCAAGTTCATTTACCTGTGTAACGGTATCGGGCGAGAATGCCAATGTTTTAATTGACAGCAAAGCCACGTTGAATTCTTTAGTTGTAAATTCCGGAAAGGTTACTGTCGATGGTGCTAATGTCGGCGCAATAACGATAAACGGCGGAGACACGGTCATCAATAGTGTTAAAGCCGATTCTTTAAGCATGGAAGGCAATGGGTCCGGTAATATATCTATCGTAAGCGGCGCGTTCAACAACTTCACTTGCAAAAATGAAAGCAATTATACTTTAGGCAGGGCAATTGCGAGCGGAAGCAGAGTTATAGGCTTAAATGCGATTGTCGGTTCAGGTTTCAAATATGCTGAAATTCAGAGCATGACCAAAGCCAATTATCTTAATGTTATAAAGTGCGACCATAAGGACGAAAACGACAGTTATGCGCTTGACGGAAACCTTTGTCCTTACTGCAATGAGGAAATCGCCGCAACTGTAAGCTATACGGCTGACGGAAGCGAGCAGACAGATCTGTTCAGCGATATTTATGACGCTTTTGACAAGGCTAACGAGGCAGGTACGGCTACAGTAACGCTGTATAAGGATATTACAAACAGCGAACTTACACAGGGCGTTACCATTACCGGCAATGTAACGCTTGCACTGAACGGTAAAAAACTGGGTGGCACTTTTGCTTTCAACGCACCTGTAGAAGTATCCGACGGCGGTATGTTTACCGTAGGCGGCGATGGCAAAATGCGGATGCCTATTAAAGCTTACGCAAACTCAAAGTTAATCATCAACGGCGGTGAATTCACATCGGTGATGGTTTACATAGACGGCGACGCAGAAATAGGCGGCGGCGTTATAGACGCTCTGACCATTATAGGTAACGCTAAAGCAAAAATCAGCGGCGGTAAATTCTACAACATCGAGATAGCAAACGGCAGTCTTGAATCTGTTCTGGCTGACGGTTATGCATATAAAAAGGACGGCGGTGCATGGCTTTCAATTGCAGAACGTGCAGAGAGCGTTTATAGCAGTGTGAATAACGACAATAAACCGGTGAATGTAGAAGAAGCGCCGATAAAGAGCGCAACGCTTAGCACAGAAATAAACAAGCTGTATCGCAACAGCAACGCAAACCCCACGCTGAAGTTCAACCTTGCTCTTGCTCACGGCTCGAACCTGAACGACTCGTATGTAAGTAAGAGATACGGTATAAACTCCTATGTAAGCGGAGATATAATTTATAGCAGCTTAAGCGCACTTGTAAAGGACGCTAAATTGTCGGCAGACGAAATAATTGATAAGGCAGGCGACAGCGATGTTGCCGAGATATACTTCGTAGTTATTACCGATGACGGCTATGAAATAAAGTCGAACACTGTAAGCATAGACCTTGTTGACTGTGATCATTCTCAGGTGGTCGATCCTACAGCGGACAAGGAAACCGCAGGCAACATTACTGAGCCGACATATTGCGAGATATGCGAGAGCAAGTTCAATGCAAAGATAACAAAGGGCGACGATGTCAGGTATTATAACAATCTTGACGAGGCTGCGAAAGACGCTCAGAAGAGCGAAAACGAGGGCTGTACCTTATATCCGCTTTATAACAAGAACGGATACGGCGGTCAGTTAGTCATAACCGAAGGTAACTTCACGCTCAAGTACGCAGTTCGTACAGCGTTCTCACGTCCGATCATCATAAACGGCAAGGCAAAGCTGACGGTTACGGGACGTTGTGCGGTGACAGCGTTTGAGAATCAAGACGCATTCATAGTGCAGGGCGGTGATGTCACATTTGAGGGGCTTGCTACAGGCAGCAATGTGACCATAAACGGCGGAAATGTTACAATGGCCTCCAACAATATAAATTGCCTTACTATAAACGGCGGTAATGTATCCATTTCGTCAGGTGGGTTTGCCGAAATCATAACTAATGCCCCGAATAAGGTGATAGCCGATTATATCGATCCCGGCTTCTGGGTACAGGACAGAGGAACAAAAGAGTGGATAGATATATACAGTCTTAATAAGGCAACGGCATCATCGACAAACGGACTTACGGTACGGGTGTGCCCGATGCAGATAATCAAGCCGATTGATACTGTATATTACACCAACGGTTATTATCCCGACGGTATACCGTCACTTCAAATAAGTGCAGTGCCGTGGTATTCAGGCGAGGTCGACGCAAAAGTTGCTTATCAGTGGATCGCCATTGATGAAAACGGCAACGAAACAGTGATAGAGGGCGCTACAGACAGAAAGCTGTCGCTCGAAAATCTCACAACGGGCAGGTACTACTGCCGTCTTACCTACAGCAATGCTACAACGGCGGGAGTTTCGATGAAGTCGGACGTTGTAACGGCTACGATAACCGAATGTGAGCATTCCGGAGGAGAGGCTACCTGCACCGAAAAGGCAAAGTGTGAAATATGCGGTGCGGAGTATGGTGAACCTCTCGGTCACGACTATGTTGTAATCAAAGTAGTTGAGCCTGACTATCGCAACGAAGGCTACAGCGTATTTGAATGCACAAGATGTAAGGATTCATATATCGGAAACCGTGTTCCCGTAAAGCCTATTCCCGATGTGGAAGAAATAGCGGTTGAAAAGACAACATACAATGAAGTCGATATAAGCTGGAAGAATATAAGCGGCGTTGACGGATATTATGTCGAATGCTATGTCGGCAATCAGTGGAAGCAGATTAGCTGCAGTGCTGACGGCGACAGAGTAGCGGCAAAGCTGAGCGGTCTTTCTGCAGGCCTTAAATATAAGGTAAGGATAGCGGCTTATGCAGGAAGATTCACCGCCAAGTTCAGATGTTTCTATGTTGATACTGTTCCTTCTCCCGTATGGAATATAAATACGGTGAAGGCTACCGATGAAACGGTAAGAATAAGCTGGAGCAGAAACGCCAGAGCGGACGGCTACAAGGTAGAGTGGTACATTAATAATCAGTGGTCCGTAAAGACTGTTACCGGCAACAATAATATATCGGCGGTTATAGACGGACTTTGTGCAGGAACACGATATAAAGTAAGGGTAAGCGCATATAAGGGCGACCTTTACAGTCCGTATACATACGGCTATATCGATACGCTCCCGTCAAAAGTTACGGGTATTACGCAGAAAGTCACATCTTCTTCGTTTACGCTTAAATGGGATAAGAACGAAAGTGCGGACGGTTATACCGTTCAGTACTATGCAGACGGTAAGTGGAATGAAAAGACGCTGACCGGTAATAAAAAAACTACCGTTACAATAGGCTCGCTTAAGGGCTACAAAACCTACAAGGTCAGAATAAAGGCTTATAAGGGTGAGCTTCAGAGTACATTCGACGATATTTATATCACTACCGCTCCGACAAAGGTCAGCGGTCTTAAGGTAAAGAGCGCAGTTGACTCAAAAGCAGTAGTTATATGGAATGCGGATGCAAACGCTGACGGATATAACGTAGGATATTATATCGGCGGTAGGTGGCTCGAAAAGACCATAACCGATAATAAGACAGCAATGGCTGTGCTTGGCGGACTTACACCTTACAGCACATGTAAAGTAAGGGTAAGAGCGTATAAGGACAATCTGTACGGCGATTACAGCTATACTACGGTTACTGCAGTGCTTTCACCGGTAACCAATATCAAGGTTGTATCGGCAAAAAGAAACTCGATAACCGTTAAGTGGGGTAAAAATGCCAGTGCAGACGGATATAAGGTTGAAATTTACAAAGGCGGCAAGTGGGTCAAAAAGACGTTAAAGGGCAGTACGAATGCTACTGTCACTATTGGCGGACTCAGGGCCGGAAGCGTGTATAAGGTAAGGATTGCGTCTTATAAGGGTGCAAATACAAGCACTTATACTTATGCAAATGTGAAGACAGCCAAATAAGCTGACAGTAAAAAAAGAGAACACCGGGCGACCGGTGTTCTTTTTTGTGTATCAGATGCGTTTTTACTATAAGAACAAACTGAGCCGTAAGCAAGAGTGCTTACGGCTCGATTTGCATAATTATAACGTTAATATCCGCCGGTAACGTAACCTTAGCCGAACTGAAACAGCCGAAACGGCGAATTTGGTGCGGCTCACAGCCGCCGCTTACTTGAAGTATCTGTTCAGCAGACCCTCGAAAGCCTTACCGTGACGGGCTTCGTCCTTAGCCATCTCGTGAACTGTGTCGTGGATAGCGTCAAGATTCAACTGCTTTGCTCTCTTAGCGAGGTCGAGCTTGCCCTGTGTAGCGCCGTGCTCTGCGGCAACTCTCTTTTCAAGGTTTTCCTTAGTCGATGCGCTTACAACATCGCCTAAAAGCTCTGCGAACTTTGCAGCGTGTTCAGCCTCTTCCCAAGCTGCCTTTTCATAGTAAAGGCCTACCTCTGGGTAACCTTCTCTGTGAGCGGCTCTTGCCATAGCGAGATACATACCTACCTCTGTGCATTCGCCCTCAAAGTTTGCCTTTAAGCCTGCGATGATCTCTTCATCCTCAACTGCCTTTGCAATGCCTACCTTGTGCTCGTCTGCAAATACAAGCTTTTCGCTTTCCTTAAGCTCTATGAACTTGCTGCCGGGAACCTTGCACTGGGGGCAGAACTCGGGAGGTGTATCTCCCTCATGAACGTAACCGCATACCGGACATACCCACTTTTTCATAGTAAATTACCTATCCTTTCATAGTGATAAAATCATTATTTTCTTATTGTTTTTAGCGAAATCAGTAACGTTTACTGATTTGTTGGTTTTATTATAACCGATACTTCGGCATTTGTCAAGAGGTTTTTGAAAATTTTTTTGTAAAAATTAGGTTAGTTAGGACTTACTTTGGTGGTTGAGGTTTTGGAAGGGTTGGTGTGGGACAGTGGTTGCGAACGATCCCTCAGTCTTGCGACAGATAGGGTTGAGCGGATATTAACGTTGATTAAATCGCATAATGTTGCAATTTATAATAAGAAAAAGTCTTGTCGCAATCCAGCTCCCTTTGGCAAGGGAGCCAAGAATGTTGGCGATTTGCTACATTTTGCGAAACCGGCAAAGTGTTTATAAGCCAAGTTTGGCTATATGCGGTTGTGATGAATTGTTGAAATATTCGTAGGGGAGTGTCTGTGTGTGCTTTTTGGTTTCGCATCCGTGCGAAACTTTGGGCACACACTTAAGGCATCCTTGCCTTGCTTGCACCTCCCGAAACATCATTGCAATTATCAAAAATCAAGTTAATATATAAAAATGAAAATTTGATTGCAATCCGCTATTGATGATTGATAGATTAAAAACGCTGAGAAAATCAATAACTACGGTGCAACGGGAGGGGCAAGCTGTATAGTGTGATAACATAGTTTACAGAATGTGCAAGGACATAGTTTACATAT
>OLPF01001828.1_pt1 | contig 16013 bp, 4 predicted proteins | sample 1673121 | NCBI WGS metagenome assembly OLPF01 (sample SAMEA3136756, study PRJEB25190) | human gut metagenome
TAAGAAGTTTATCATGATCGCGGGTCCGTCTTCATCAGGAAAGACCTCGTTTTCGCACAGACTTTCCATTCAGCTTACTGCACATGGCATGAAACCGCACCCTATCGGTGTGGACAATTATTTTAAAAACCGTGAAGACACTCCGTTTGATGAATTCGGTGAAAAAAATTATGAATGCCTCGAAGCAATCGATGTGGAGCAGTTCAATAAAGACATGCTGGCGCTTCTTAATGGAGAGCGTGTGGAACTCCCGGTATTTAATTTTAAGACAGGACTGAGAGAGTACAAAGGTGATTTCCTGAAGCTTGGCAAAGATGATGTACTGGTGATCGAGGGAATTCACGGATTGAATGATAAACTCAGTTATGCACTGCCGACAGAAAGTAAATTCAAAATCTATATCAGCGCACTGACGCAGTTAAATATTGATGAGCATAATCGTATTCCGACAACGGACGGCCGTCTGATCCGCAGAATTGTACGTGATGCACGTACGAGAGGCACTTCAGCAAAGGAGACGATCGCAAGATGGCCTTCTGTCAGAAGAGGAGAAGAGGCCAATATTTTTCCGTATCAGGAAGAGGCAGATGTGATGTTTAACTCAGCGCTTGTATATGAACTTGCCTGCCTGAAAGTATATGCCGAACCGCTTCTGTTTGGAATTGACAAGAGCGAGACGGAATATCTGGAAGCGAAGCGTCTGTTGAAATTTTTGGATTATTTTATCTCCGTTCCAAGCGAAGATATTCCTCATAATTCTCTGTTGCGAGAATTTGTAGGCGGAAGCTGCTTTGATGTATAAAAATATGAAAATATTTAAGAAGTGTATCTTTTAAAGGTACACTTCTTTTGCTATAATTTTATATATTGATAGTCTTGTATAATTGAAAATTGGAGGAAGCGAATGAAAAAGAAACGTATAACAGCGCTATTGCTAGCTCTTTTTATGGTGACAAATGAAACAGCTTATCCATTTGGCGCAGAAAACACTGTTGTAGAAGAGAATACAGAGGAAATAAGTCTGCAGGAAGATGCTGGAGATGATCTTGTAATTGAGGAAGGAAATGAGTCTGAGGATACGCAGGATGAGGCATCAACAGCAGAAGAGACGGAAGAATCTCAGGATGAGGCATCAACAGCAGAAGAGACAGAAGAAGCTCAGGATGAAAATGAGACAGATTCGGTAGAAGTGTTCAGTGATGACATGGAAGATGCGGATGATTCTGAAGGGCAGGGACAGACAGAAGTGTTTTCTGATTCAGCCAATGTGGAAGAAGACTCTGATTTCGTGATTAATGCAGACGGGATTTTGACAGAATATAAAGGCTCTGACTCGGATGTGGTGATTCCGGATGAAGTTACAGAAATCGGAGATAATGTTTTTAGGGATAACAAAACGATAGAGTCCGTAGAATTTCCGGATAATCTCCGAAAGATCGGCAACAATGCATTTTACGGATGCTCCAGTCTTAGGGGCGAATTAAGGCTCCCGGCCAGTCTTGAAACAATCGGGGAATTTGCTTTTTATAACTGCAGCGGAATTACGGGAGAACTGACTATACCAGATAAAGTATCTGTGTTGTCCACTGGAGCATTTTCCGGAGTGACGGGTGTTGCTGCGCTTACGATAGGCAGTGGTATGAACTATATCAGGACAGATTCGGATTCCTGGCATGCTTTTTATCAGATGAATGGAGTAAAAACAGTAACTTTCCGGGGAGTAACGCCTCCATCAAGAAATTATACCAGTATCTTTTATTCCATGTTGAATCTGGAGACAGTATACGTTCCGGAGGGAACATACAAAGCATATGTGGAAGCATATAAAGACAATATTCCTGAATGGGTACGGCTGAAGGAAATCGGAAGTGGAGATTTTCTCATTTCAGATGGAGAACTTATAAGCTATTCAGGAAACGACAAAGAAGTTACTGTTCCGGAAGGCGTGACCGGCATCGGCGGAAATGCATTTCTGAATACAAAGGTAGAGAAAGTAACGCTTACATCGCAGGTGACGGAAATCGGGGCTTACGCATTTGAAAAATGCAAGTCGCTGAAAGCGGTTGACGTTGAAGGAGCAAACAATCTTGTAACAGTCGGAAATTATGCATTCAGTGAATGTACGAATCTTACCGGCTTCGATTTTGGAGAAAATCTTACAGAGATTGGAGAATGTGCATTTTATTATTGCAGCGGACTCAGTGGAAATCTGATTTTGCCGGAAGGGTTGACACGTATTGGAAACAATGCTTTTCTGGAGTGCAAGAATCTTACAGGGGAACTGAAACTGCCGGAAAGCCTGGCAGAAATCGGAGCCGGTGCATTTTTCGGATGCAGTGGATTTACCGGAGACCTTACGATACCATCACGAATCACGGAGATCCCTGATAATGCATTTTACAGCTGCTACGGATTTGACGGAAAGCTGAATATTCCGCAGAGTGTAACGAGTATAGGAAATTATGCATTTATTTCTTGCTACAGTTTGACTGGTGAACTGACGCTGCCGGAAAATCTGGAATCGATAGGAAGAGAGGCCTTTAGAGGATGTAGAGGATTTACAGGGAAACTGGTGGTGCCGGATAAGATTACAAATCTCACAGCCGGTGTCTTTTCCGGACTGACAGGGGTTACAGAAATCACAATAGGTACTGGTGTAAATTACATATATGCTGCATCGGATGAAAGACATGCATTATATATGCCGGGAGTAAAAACAGTAACTTTTCTGAGTGAAACACCGCCGGCTGCAAGTGATTCCTGGTACGGTGTTTTTCGTGGAATGCCGGATCTTAAGACCATTTATGTGCCAAAAGGAACTTATACGGCATACAGAGCTGCATATCTGGAGAATCTTTCTGAAACGGTAAGGATGAAAGAAACCGACGGAGATGATTTTGTTATTGCAGATGGAGAACTGATCGGTTATATGGGCGACAGTACAGAGGTAACGATTCCTGAAAGCGTAACCAAAATCGGCAATCTGGCATTTGCAAAAGCACAGATTCAGAAAGTGATCATTCCGTCGGAAGTCACAGAAATCGGAGAAAAAGCATTCCAGAATTCTTCTCTGGAAGTGGTTGAATTTTCCGGGGATAATAATGTGGCTGTTATCGGAAAAGAGGCATTTAGTGGTTGCCGGAAGCTTACCGGATTCAGCTTCAGCGAAAAACTGACAGAAATCAAAGCCCGGACATTTGAGTATTGTGAGAAAATGAGTGGGGAACTGAACCTGCCGTCAGGACTTACAGAGATTGGCGACAGTGCATTTTCTTCCTGTACAGAACTTAATGGAAAACTGACTTTGCCGGAAGGGATTACACGTATCGGTATCGGAGCATTTCAGTGGTGCGGGAAGCTTACCGGGGAACTGAACCTGCCATCAAGTCTTACAGATATTGGTGAAAGTGCTTTTTACGGTTGTAGCGGATTTTCAGGAGATCTTACGATCCCGTCCGGGATTACAGAAATTAAGCATGGAACTTTTGCGTCCTGCTCTGGATTCGACGGAAAACTGAATATTCCTGACAGCGTAACAAATATAGGAAACTATGCATTCTGTTATTGCAGCAGTCTGAACGGAGAACTGAAGCTACCAAAAAATCTGGAATTTATAGGAAGCGAAGTTTTTAAAGGATGTACGGGATTTACAGGAGAACTGATGATACCGGACAAAGTTAAAGATATTTTGTATGGTACTTTTTCAGGAATGACTGGAATCACTGCGATTACAATAGGAAACAGTGTAAAATTCATAAATGTTGCATCAGAGGATGCACATGCTTTTTATAACATGCCGGAAGTGAAAACAGTAACTTTTCTCGGCGAAACACCACCTTCTGTCAACGATAGCTGGTACAGTATTTTTCGCAATATGCCGAATCTGGAGATTATTTATGTGCCACAGGGAACTTACAAAGCGTACAATGAGGCATACGGTGCAAAAATCCCTGAAAATGTTCTGCTGAAAGAAAACGGAAGCGGAGATCTTCTTATTACAGAAGGAGAACTATTAAGTTATACCGGAGAAGAGACGGAGTTTACGATACCTTCCGGTGTGACCAAAATCGGTGCCCGCGCATTCAGAACGAGTCAGATACAGAGGGTGATCTTTTCATCGGAAGTCACAGAAATTGCTGATTATGCATTTCAGAACTGTATATCTCTGGAAGAAGTGATTTTTTCCGGAGAAAATAACGTGGAGATTATAGGCAGCGGTGCGTTTGAAGGATGCAGTAAACTTAACGGATTTGCGTTTGGAGAGAAACTCAGGGTAATACAGAATATGGCTTTTGGGAACTGCGAAAGCCTGACAGGCGAACTGAAATTCTCTGATAGTCTGATCTCTGTTGGAGAGGGATGTTTTTATAATTGTTTCAGTTTAAATGGAACTTTAAAATTGCCTGACAGTATTACAAGTATTGGAACGCAGGCATTTTCTGGCTGCACCGGAATTACGGGAGAACTTGTGATTCCGGCCGGAATCACAGAAATAACCCGAGGTGCATTTTCCGGAATGAGTGGAGTTACTTCTCTGACTTTCGGTGAAAATATAAGTTCAGTTTATACTTATTACAATGATTCGGACCATGCATTTTATAATATGGCAGGTGTCAAAAGTGTGAGGTTCCTGGGCAAAACACCGCCGTCAGGAAACGGATACAGTATCTTTGTGTCTATGCCGAATCTGCAGAAAATATATGTAATGCCGGATGTACTGAAGACATACCAGAGTGCATATGCCGGACTGGTACCTGATTCTGTGGAGTGGTGTACGGATATGTGGGAACTTCCGCCGGCTGATCTGAAAGCTGCAAACGTATACAGCCATACCGTACATCTGACATGGAACCCGGTACAGAATGATCTGCTGGACGGATATCAGGTGTACAGAGACGGAACAGAAGAGGAAAATCTTCTTACTGAAAAAGTATTAAAAGATGCTTCTTATACAGATGAACAGTTGGAGATTGGAGAGTCTCATACGTATTATGTCCGCGGCTGCCTGACAGATGGAAGAAAATCTGAATTTGCGCAGATAACTGCAGTTACGGCTGCTCCTGAAGTCAGACGAATTTATACAAATGATAAGACGGGCAGAGTCGGACTTTCCAGAAACACTGTTTATGCAGAAGTGACAAACAGCGGAAATCTGCAGTCGTTTGGTGCAAAAGAGACGACAGGTGTTTTCTATTACAAAAACAGTACAGGAAGAAAAATATTAATGGGTGTGGGAGAAATCACATCCACAAACAACAGCAGAAAAACCGCCAGATACAGCCTGAAATGGAATCTTGATGAGATGGAATCCGGGGAATATACAGTTATATTTGTTCTTACGGACGGAGACGGTGAATCTGCGGAGACAGAACAGATTATAACGGTGGACAAATCAAGACCACATCAGATCGAGGGTGTTATGGCAGTCGGATCAACTGATGAGATTAACGTCAGCTGGCTGATGGCCTCTGAGATTAACACAACAAAGTATCGTGTTTACCGTAAAGCACAGGGAGATTCTGATTTCAGAATTATCGGCTACATCAATGAAAGAGAAACTTTAAATTATATAGACAGATCTGTGAAAGCAGAACGTTCCTATCTGTATTATGTGACGAGTGTGAACGATTTGGGCGTAGAAAGTCTGCCATCTGAAATTGTGTCTGCAAGTCCTGTTTCTGATACAGAGCAACCACGAATTCTCAAAATGATTCCGGCATCAGGAAGCAGGATCAGTGGAAACATTTCTCTGGGTGTACAGGCTGAAGACAATGTAGCTGTCAGGGAAATACAGATTTATGCATCAGAGGATGGCGAAAACTGGACACTCATATCTTCTGTGAAGAAGGATTTTGCCAGTGCAGATTATGATACTTCAAAAACAGCCTCAGGAAAACTCTGGATAAAAGGACTTGCTGTTGATACGAGTGGAAATGAAAGTGATTCGTTTACCTGTCAGTATGAAATTGACAACGTGGGTCCGTCTGAGGTCGGATTAAGAGAAGAGGAATGCGTGACTACTTCTGTGACGGCAACACTTGTCTGGGATAATGTACCGGAGGAAGATGTCGCATTTTTCCGTGTTGAGCAGTTGATTGACGGTGAATGGAATGCCATCGGTGATGTGAATGATACGTTGGGCATGAATATTTATGGTCTGGTACCGGCAACTCCATATACATACAGAGTGATCGCATATGATCAGCTTGGAAACAGAGGTGCGGAACCGGAAAAAGGAATCACACTTCTTACAAAGGCAGATGACAACAATCCGGTGATCACGGAACTAAATCCAAAGCCGGGAACATATAGTCAGGAGATTCCTGTTTCGGCAACGGCAAAAGATGATTACGGAATCCAAAAGATTTCATTCCAGATTTCAGATGACGGTCAGGCCTGGCTTACACAGGAAGTAAAAGAATTTGATACACCACAGACGACTGTTACAGCGGAATGTACACTTATGGTCAAAGACCATGAAGATGGAATGATTTATTTCCGTGCAGTCGCAGAAGATTTCTCCGGACATGAAAGTGAGACTGGGGCGAAAGCACCATTTATCCAGTACAGTATTGACCATACTCCGCCGAAAGCACCGGAAATCAGTAGCGTTGAAGGAAATAATGGTTATATTGAAATAAACTGGAAACAGGGGCAGGAAGAAGACATTGATGCATATCAGGTTTTCCGCCAGGAAAATGATGGAGAATACAGGAAGATTGCAGAAGGTCTTTATCAGCTCAATTATATTGACAGAGACGTAAAAGAAAACACACAGTACAGATATCGTCTGAAAGTAACTGATCAGGCAGGAAATGTCAGTGAATTTTCGAAAGAAATGGAAGAGTCGGTCAGCGTTTTGGCGGATACAGAAAAACCGGAGATCGTAAGCTTCTATCCAGATAATAGTTCAAAAATTGGAGATGACTTTAAAAATATCAGTGTACTGGTGCAGGATAACCGGTTGCTTTCCTCAGTAAAGCTTGAGTGGAAACCCGAAAAAGATGAAACGTATCAGAAGCTGACAGAGAAAACAGAAATAAATGACTGGAACGTAACGGTAAATGCAACACTTCCTGTAGAAAAAATGAACGACGGCGATGTGATCGAAGTAAGAGCAGGTGCAACGGATGCAGCAGGAAATACATGTGAACCGACAGTGGTGAAATACACCGTAGACCTGACTGCGCCGAAGCTGAATAAAGTATCATCCGTATATCAGGAAGGAGAGGAAGAGAAGGTAACACTTACCTGGAATGCAGAACTTCCGGATGACCTGATCGGATTCCGAATTTACAGAAGAGAAGATAAGGCAGACTGGAATCTGATCGCACAGCGGCAGGTGGTAAGCGGCCAGAAAGATTATTCCTGCGATGACTGGAATCTTCCGTTAAACCGCACTGTTCTGGAGTACAAAGTTGAAGCTGTAGATGCAATCGGAAATACTTCATTCCGAACTGCAGATGAGCAGGTAATACTTCCGGACAGGAGCAGCCCGAAAGCAGTACTGAACTGTGAGAGCATTATGGAGCAGAATGTGGAGTATTTGTTTGATGCTTCCCTTTCGTCAGATGATACAGGAATCATTTCATATGAAATAGATTTTGGAGATAATACTGAAAAGGCAGCAGGTGCGAAAGCAGTCCATAAATACAGCGAAGCAGGCACATATAAGGTCAGACTTACGGTTGTTGATAAAGATGGAAATTCGTCAGAGACTGAAAAAGAAATTACTGTAAAAGAAAGAAATATGCTGGGTACTCTTAAGGTAAAAGTCAGAAATGCAGATGGTCAGGCTTTAAGTGGTGCCGAAGTATATTTTGATCTCGGAAGTGAAAATCAGTTTGTACGAAGGACGAACGGAAGCGGAGAAGCTGTCATAACAGCAAATGCGGGAACACATGCAGTTGGCTGTATCAAAGGAAATAACGAATATCTTCCGGTCAAAAAAGAAGTTGTGATCACGGCGGCGCAGACAACAGAAGTTACTATGACTCTTGTAGAACAGCCGATCGTAGAAGGAAAATTTGACATCAGGAGAATGAACTTTGATGAAATCAAAGCGGCAGGAATTGAAATTTCTGATCCTGAAAACCAGTACATGGTTACCGTGAATGTAAGGCTGAAATATGGCACGGAAACAGTGACTAATAAGATCATATTTAATCCGGTAACCGGCTGGGATAATGCAAAACCGGTGATCGTAGATACTTCGTCAGGAAAACGTGCGCTGATTCCTCATATTGTATGGTCAGGTTCCGGTGCAGGAAGCGGTGGCTCCGGCGGAGGCAGCTGGGGAGGCGGCAATGGGGGTGATGATGCCTCTTCTGTAAAGAAGCTGTCAGTGATCTATCTGGACATTCCGATTGGTGTGTCGGCACTGAAAGAGTTCTTTGATGTAAAACTTCATATTATGAATAATGCATCTTCAGAATTCTGCATGTTGGATAATGAAATTACATTGAATGTTCCAAAGGGACTTGCTATTGCCGGGACTACATCAGGCACTGAGAACAGTGCACATGTGTCTGTACCGGAGATACCTGGCCAGACAACGAAGACAATTGAATGGATCCTCCGCGGAGATGAGCTTGGTGAATATCAGCTGTCTGCGGATTATTCGGGAATTCTTTCTGAATTTAACCGGCCGGTCACTGCGCATTTTGAGTCAGAAGATTCAATCAGAGTATATGGCCTGCAGGGAATGAAGCTGACTGCGCATGTGGCGAACAAATTAAAAGACGGAAGTTTTTATTATGATGTAGATCTTGAGAATAAGGCAAATGTGGAACGCTATCTTCCGAGAGTCAATACACCGGGGATTCTGAACAGCGTAATCTATTATAAGAATGGTTCAAAGAAGGGAGTTTCCATTACAGAAGACAGTCTGGAAGTTATGGCGATCGGGGACAAACTTGTATATCATTATGAAGATTCGGTTGATAATTATCTTAATGAAGATGAAGAGCTGGAAGACAGAAATGCGAAGCTTGAGGAAGCATTTTATGATGCGCAGCATACCTATGGACTGGAAGTAGAAATTATCAAAGAAGATCTGGATTATTTTGAAGAGGCGAGGGATACTGTTACTTATCGATTCGATTCAAGAGGCGGTTCTCCTGTGGCTTCGATGGTAGACATCAAGAAAGGTACGAGGATACAGCTTCCGGCAATTCCGATTAAAGACGGACAATATTTTAACGGATGGTTTGAAAATGAGGACGGAACAGGAGCCCAGCTGACACACAGAACACTTGCATCGAAGAGTATGACCTGGTATGCATCCTGGAGTGATGAGCCGGGTGGTGCGGCGACTTTGCTTGTAAAGCTGAAACCAGATGAATATGGTTTTCGCATTGTGGACAATGCCGGCAATCCAATCAAAGGTGCAAAAGTGACCAGAAAGGATACGACCGGATCTGAAACTGTAAAGACAGATTCAGACGGCGATGCTGTATTTAAGGCAGCTACAGTGGGAATGGTTGGTATCACGGTTGAGAAAAAGGGGTATGTGACATTCAAAAATCTCAATTATGATATAAGTAAGGCTGGGTACGACATTATCACGCTTTATAAAACTTCGCAGGAAGGCCATATGCTGACGAAAGCTTACTGCACCATAGATGGATATGAGGCTCTGCCGTCGGCAAAAGTGGATCTTCTGAAGCATGCCAAACGGTTTTCATCAGATGCAAAGCTTGATTTTACGATTACATGCGAGACAGCATCCGGAAACCTGGATGGAGAAAGGCTGGAACTGTGGCAGAATACCACGAAGATTGCAGAGGCAGATCAAAAAGGTGTATTTAAACTGAGCCCTGGAAAGTTCGGAACAGGAAAGGGCATTCATGTACGAAATTATTATGATGCCAATGATAAGACAAAATATGTAAGAACGCTGCTCAACCTTGAAATTGTGGAAGCGCCATCTACAAACAATACACTCAGTCTGGGAAGAAACTCAGCCGTTACAGTGGATGATGATGTTCCGTTCCTGGGTGGTATGAATCTTTCATTGGGATTACCGACATTGCCGGTTGATTTTGAAGTTGATGCAGAAAAACAGACGATGCATCTGGGCATCAATGTGAAGAAAGACGTTTTTTCAGCGGAGAAAGAGCGAGAGGCATTTAAGAAGTGGATTTCCTCAATGAAGGAGAACTATGAATTTGGTTCCAGGGATGTAGCGGATCTGAATGCTAAATATGATCAATATTGTAAGCAGAAAAACCGGATGTCTGTTGGCGGCTGGGACATAAAGAAACCAGAGCTTACTGCGATCGGATATTTTGAGGGAAAACTGTCTTCTGGCAATGTGACGCAGTTGAAAGGTTATTTGTGCGTTATGGTGAAAGCATCTGCACAATATGGCTGGACGATTCCTACGGCATTCAGTATTCCGATGGTAATAGAAATCAAATTCAGCGGAAGCGGAGAACTTTCTGCGACGGCAACATATAATATTGAGACGAGCAATCTCTCAGGAACGCTGGCATTTGATTTTAAACCATCTGTGGATGCGCTGTTTGGTGTTGGATTCAGCGGTATCACAGCTGCCGGAGTTACAGGAAATGCATCCTTGGATCTGCAGTTTTATCTTGCAAGCACCAACGGGGATCCGGGACTGAATGCGGCGACTTTGAGCGGTTCGCTGGGAGTAAAAGCTTATTTTGGTTCTGCGGAGACGTCGAAAATATTCAAACAGAAAACGTGGTATCTTTATACACGAAATAACCAGCAGAAAAGTGCGGCTGAGTGTCTCATGTACGCAGATGTTCTGTATGATGAAGACAGCTATTCAGAAACAGACAGATCATATCTTAAAAAACAGTCACAGTGGAAAGGCAGTGAGGAATCTTCGGATGAGATCAAATCACTGTTGACAGACACCTATGGAGGAATGGCTCCGCAGATCGCGTCCGCCGGAGACACATCGGTGATGGTATTCAGATATGATGATGGTACGACAGATGTCTACAATATGGGAAGACTCATGTATTCTGTATGGAAGGACGGAAAATGGCAGGAGCCGCGGCCGGTCGATGATAATGATCTGGCTGATATTGATTTTAACCTTTATTCAGATGGAAATGAGATTTATCTTACCTATCAGGAAGCAACTGAACAACTGACAAAGGAAACTGCAGCATTAAAAGAACTGACAAAACATACGGGGCTTAGAACTGCAAAATATGATGCAGAAACTGAGAAATTTACATCTGCAGAAGAAGTAACAGAGAAAAATTCTGATGTATATGCATTTCGTCCTAAGACAGGTATAGCCGGCGGACAGGAAGTAATTGCCTGGGTCGGAAACACAGACAGTAGCATTTTCGGCAGGAATAAAAATAATAAACTTCTCTGCCGTGTAAAGAACGGTAATCGGTGGAGTGAAGTAAAAACACTTCTCGATAACAGCAATTATATTTCAACGATCAGTATCGGAACTCTGGGAGACCAGGCGGTGATTCTCTGCTGTGTAGACGGAGATAATGATCCTGCAACGGTATCAGACGGAACGGTATACGGACTGGATCTGAAAGGAAATATTCTTTTCAACGAAGCCGGTGGCTGTTCACATGCGGTTTATGTGAATGAAGAGGTATCAGGAGGTCTGAAAGGCTTTGTATGGAATCAGAGTGGAACACTGAAACTTCGTGACTCTGTTGAAAATGAAAGCATTTCTCTTACAGGAGAAGAGACGATCACAAACAGTACATTTAAAGCGTGTGGAAACCGTATCTACTATCTGGGGGCAGATGAGAACAATGCACAGAATATTTTCTGTATTACAAAGCAGAATGGAGGATGGTCTTCACCTGTTCAGGTGACTGCACAGACAGAACAGATTACAAGTTTTGATGTATGCAGAATAGGTGGAGAAGATTATATTACCATGATGCAGAGTAATATGGATTTTGAGAATCCATCAGATAATCTGTGCTGGATGAAAGTTGGTACAGTACATGATCTTTCACTTGACGGAACTACTTTTGAACTGAAAGATGCAATGCCGGGAACAACTCTTCCGGTAACACTGAAAATTCGAAATGCAGGAAGCGAATCTGTAAGTCGGATCGGATATAAGGTGACAATGCAGAGCGCAGATCAGACAGAAAAGGTACTGGTAGAAGAGGAAAAAGATGTAACGATTACAGCCGGAGAAACAGTACCTGTTGTGGTCAATGTTCCGATACCGGAAAATATTTCTTCCAGAAAATTGAAATTACAGATATGGGAGATGAAAGATGGTGCGGTGGTTGATGAAGTTTCTGATAATAACAATTTCTCGGAAATTACAGTCGGGCTTACAGATCTTGAAGTGTCTGCAAAGCTTTATACGACAGCAGCAAAGAACAGCCTGGTTGTAACAGTAAAAAACAACAGTCAGGTGCCGGCAGCGGGAAGCCTTAAAATTTACGATACCGCCCGCGCAGATGGCGTACTTCTTCAGGAGCATAAGACAGAGATTCTTGAAGCAGGACAGGAACAGTCCATACGTCTGGAACTTTCAAATGATATTTTTAAAGAAGGTACTACAGAGTTGGAACTTACTGCAGAAGTGGAATCTGAGACTGCAGATTACGACTCAAGTAATAATCATGATGAAGTAATCGTAGATAAAAAAGTGAAAGTCAGCTTTTATTCTGAAGGAGAACTGCTTGAAGAAAATATTTATCAGGCAGGAGAAGTTCTGGAACTACCTCAGACTCCACAGGGCAACGGTGAATTTGCTGGATGGTTCTGCGACGGAAAAGAAGCGGAAGATGGACAGGTCCTGAAGGACGATATGGAATTCTATGCAGTGTTCCGACAGAACATCAAAGATGCTGAAATCAGTAAGATTCCTGCAAAATGTTATACAGGAGCAGAGATTCGTCCGGAATTTACCGTAACATATCAGGGGGCTGCTCTTTCGCAAAGTACTGATTATACAGTGACCTGGAGAAATAATGTCAAAGTCGGAACAGCAACAGCCGTACTTACGGGCATCGGCGATTATTTCGGAATGAAAGAAATTACTTTTGTAATTGAAAATCATAAGTGGGACGGACCGATGAAAACTGTTCAGGAAGCTACGGCACTGGCATATGGAAGTCAGGAGAGAACCTGCACACGGTGCGGCAAAAAAGAAACAAATCAGCTGGCCAAATTGCGTCCGACCATGTCTGTAAATGCATCGAGTATTGTCTTGAGAAGAGGTCAGAGTACGACAAAACTGAAAGTGACCGGACTTGCAAAAGGAGACAGAATCGCATCCTGGACTTCCAGCAACAAGAAGATTGTGAACGTAAATTCTTCAGGAAAGATTAAAGCGGCGAAAAAAGAGGGAAAAGCGACGATTACCATTACACTCCGAAGCGGATATAAGAAGAAAATATCTGTTAAGGTTCAGAAGACTGCAGTGAAAACCACGAAGATCCAGGGAATCCAGAAGAAACTTACCATTCGGAGAAAGAAATCATACACGCTTGTGCCTGAGATTCTTCCGATTACTTCGCTGGAAAAAGTAACGTTTACTTCTTCGAACAAAAAAGTGGCAACTGTTACAGCAAAGGGAAAAGTTACTGCGAAAAAGAAGGGAACTGCGGTTATTACGGTGAAAGCGGGAAGAATCAGAAAAAGATGTAAAATCACGGTACGCTGAAATTAAAACTTTACTTTAATACTACTTTTGTGTTAGAATAGCATTTGCGCAAGCAGACCAGGTGATCGCGGCTGTACAGACGAAAGGGTGCAGACGAGGAAAGTCCGGGCTTCACAGGGCAGGATGCCGGATAACGTCCGGTGGAGGCAACTCCCAGACCAGTGCAACAGAAATAAACCGCCTTCTTTATGAAGGTAAGGGTGGAAAGGCAGTGTAAGAGACTACCGCCGTTGTGGTAACAGAACGGGCACATGTAAACTCCATTCGAAGCAAGACCGAAACGAAAGCGATACGGCTGCCCGTCGTGCTTTCAGGTGGGTCGCTTGAGCCATCTGGCAACGGATGGCCTAGACAGATGATCACTCAACGACATAACCCGGCTTATCGGCCTGCTTGCAACAAAAAAGAAACGTCATTACGACGTTTCTTTTTTGTTATGTAATTATTTATTACGTTTGCCTCTGTATTTCTCTTCGCAGTATTTGCAGCGGTATACTTCTTTTTCAGGATCAGCAAGGATGAATACATGATCCAGACCCTGCTCAATTGAAGTGATACAGCGAGGGTTTTTACATTTGATAACGTTTGTTATCTGTTTCGGAAGTTTCAGGATCCTTTTTTCGACGATCTTTTCATCTTTGATGATGTTTACTGTGATGTTGTGATCAATGAAACCGAGAATATCCAGATCAAGGTTTTCAATCGGGCATTCTACTTTGATGATATCTTTGACGCCCATTTTGTTGCTCTTTGCATTTTTAATGATTGCAACGGTGCAGTCAAGTTTGTCGAGTTTCAGGTCATGATAGATTGTCATGGCTTTGCCGGCCTTGATATGGTCAAGTACAAAACCTTCGTGAAGTGCTCCAACGTTTAACATTATACTTCCACCTCCAGTAATCTGAGAATCAGTGCCATACGAACATAGACACCATACTGTGCCTGCTTGAAATATGCGGCACGCGGATCATCATCAACTTCAACGGCAATTTCATTTACTCGCGGAAGCGGATGAAGAATGTACATGTCCTTCGGAGCAAGTTCCATTTTCTGTTTGTCCAGTATGTAGAAGTCTTTCATGCGTACGTAATCCTCTTCGTTGAAGAAACGTTCTTTTTGTACACGTGTCATGTAGAGAATATCGAGTTTCGGAAGTGCATCTTCCAGACGCTCTACTTCTTCGAATTCCACATTGTGTTTCTCAAGGATATCTTCGCGGATATAGCTTGGTACGCGAAGTTCTTCCGGTGAGATGAGGACAAATTTAACATTTGAATAACGAAGTACCAGAGCTTCGATCAGAGAATGAACGGTACGTCCGAATTTCAGGTCACCACACAGACCGATAGTAAGGTCATCAAGCCTTCCTTTAAGGGAACGAATAGTAAGAAGATCGGTAAGCGTCTGAGTAGGATGCTGATGACCACCGTCACCGGCATTGATAACAGGAATAGAAGATGCCATAGAAGCGACCAGCGGAGCACCTTCTTTCGGGTGACGCATAGCACAGATATCTGCATAACAGGAAACAACACGAATTGTATCGGCAACACTTTCGCCTTTGGAAGCAGAGCTGGAACCGGCTGATGAGAAACCTAAAACTTTGCCGCCGAGGTTCATCATAGCAGCTTCAAAACTTAATCGTGTACGTGTACTTGGTTCATAAAAACAGGTGGCAAGTCGCTTATCGTCGCAGACATGCGCGTATTTGGATGGATTTTTTTCGATGTCGCTGGCCAGTGTCAGAAGATCGTCGAGTTCTTCTTTCGTGAGATCCAACGGGCTCATTAAATGTCTCATGTAATACCTCCCTTGTTGGTGCGGAAAATTGTAAAATTCTCTCTTGCACAATCATATACTAGTGGAATCATTTTTTCAAGATACTTTTGTCAGGATTTTTTCGAAAATAAGTCCGGCGGCAAACCATAGCGGAGCATAGTCAAGACGGATAATTCCACGATACTGAAAAGCTGCACCGCTGTAGTCCCATGGACACATGCTGAAATGTTTGAGAACGCTTCCACTTAAAAATTCCACCAGATAAAAGCCAAACATATAAAGAAGTCCTCTGTAAAAAAGAGGAAACGTGTAAATTCTGGCATACAGCGGTGCGATGACTGCAGCACAGCCGTAAATGGGAAACATCAAAAGAGAAGTTTTGCCGTTCATGGTACGCTGACCGTCGAGCAGAGAATGCAGCCCGGTCCACAGGATTTCGAGGCACCATCCGGCAGATCCGCAGAGGAAAAAATTCGAGAGATTCTGATTCATGTCAGACCCTCCTGATCATGTTTGTGTTATTGTTCACAGGTAATATCCCGCGAGGTGTTTTGCCATGAATATGGCAAAATCCCGAGACATACGG
>OLPF01001831.1_pt1 | contig 15997 bp, 21 predicted proteins | sample 1673121 | NCBI WGS metagenome assembly OLPF01 (sample SAMEA3136756, study PRJEB25190) | human gut metagenome
TGTGCCCTCTAATGAATCGATAATGGAAAAAGAACAGTTACTGGAACAAATTTTAAAGACAAATGAGGAATTGGCAAAGAAATTTAAAGGTGTTGAAAAGGCAGAGGATATAGTGAAATTAGCAAAAGAAAATGGCTATGAGTTTACAGAAGATGATTACATGGATGCGCAAATGGACTCGGTTTCAGGAGGCGGCATCGGCAAGCTTATTCAACGTGTAGTGTCAAGAAATGATAATGAATGGGAAGATATGGGAAATGGAATGTATCGAAATAGGAGGGATAGAACATTTTGGGATAGTTTACATGGAAGTCTTAGGGACGAAAACGGATATTGGACAACAAATTACAGAGATTGATTTAAATTAATTTGCAAAGGGAGGAAACAGAGATATGGACAGCATAAAGAAGGGTGCAAAGAAGGGCATAAATGAATGGGCTAAGGAAGTAAAACATAATAAAGAATTTGCGAAAAAATTTGAAGGTGTGAAGAATGTAGAAGATATACTGAATATCGCAAAAGAAAATGGTTTCTCTTTTACGGCGAAAGAACTTAAAAATTGTGATTTAAAAGGCGTAGCTGGAGGATCAGAACCTGGGGGTGGCCTTGGTGATTCTATTAGGAGTAGTATTGCTGGCGGAGGAGGACTTGGTTACAATACAAATGTTAAAGCTGACGTTCATATAGACGTAATCCATGGTAGCAATGCAGCGACAGCTACTGGGCAGGGTTCTACAGCACAGGCTAACCCTAATATGAATTTTTCAAATAATAAATAGTATTGACTAGGAGGTAAAAAAATGGGTAAAAAAGGAATACTTGCGTGGGCAAAGGAATTAAAGCACAATGAAAAGTTTGCAAAGAAGTTTGAAGGTGTAAAGACAGTAAAAGATATTTTAAGTGTAGCTAAGCAAAGTGGATATGAATTTTCTGAACAAGAGCTGGTAGATTTCGATTTAGACTCTGTAGCCGGTGGAGCTCTTGGAGCTGATGTAAGAGCAAATTTAAGAGCTGGAATATTTACAGATGTAAAGAATAAGAAAAATGAACTTAATGTTATCAACGCAAAACAAGTTTCAACAGCTACAGGTCAAGAAGCTATAGCTTACAACCAGGGCAATATAAATATAGGAAAATAGATAATGCTAGAATAAGCTGCAAGTTTATATTTTAAGTAATGTGATCTTGCAGCTGCATTTTAATAAAGGAGGAAATTGAGTTTGAATGATGTAGTTGATTTGATAAAAAAGATACAAAAGAGTGAGAAACTTGCAAAGAAGGAAGGCAATGAAATACCTAAGTCAGATCTTGAAGAAATCTCCGGAGGGGGAGTCAACATAACAGTAAAAGAAGCAAAAACTAATGCGCTGGCTATTGGAGATGGATCTGAGGCAAGCAATAGTTCGAGAATATACATGTAAAAAGTTTTGGGAGGGAATTGAAAATGAGAGATATAGTTAATTGGATAAAGGAAATACAGGAGAATGAGAAATTTGCTCAAAAATATAAAGGTGTAAAAGATGTACAAAAAATAGTAGAACTTGCAAAAAAAGACGGGTACGAAATATCGAAGTCGGATATTGAAGAAGTATCGGGAGGTAGATTTAATTTTGATTTTGATGTTAATGTAATAGTAAAAAAAACAAATGTAAGTGCTACAGCTACTGGAAACTACTCCAAAGCGATCAATAATTCGACAATAAATATGTAAAGTTTCAGGTGGTGAGTAAAGATTGAAAAGTTTAAGCGATTTAAAAGAAAAGTTAAGTTATGATGAGGAATTAAGGAAAAAGTTTTCATGTATAAGTAATGAGGAACAAGCACTTAAACTGGCTAATGACTTAGGCTATGACATTACGTCTAATGACTTAGAAAATGATGATGAATTGAGAGATGATCTGTTGGAAGCTGTGGCAGGAGGAAAAGGTAAAGCTACCATAGTGAACGTGTCCGACATAGCTGTGGGGAAAGGAAGCGTTATAATAAATAAAGAGGAGATACAAGGAGAGTGAGATCTTGAAGGGAATAAAGGAGTTAAAAGTAAGGTTAAATGAAGATGTAGAATTTAAAAAGAAATTTTGTGGCTTAAAGGATATAGATGAAATGTTAGACGTAGCGAGAAAAGAAGGTTACGAAGTGACTATGGACGAAATAAGTTGTGATCAGGAGCTTACCGATGATATGCTGGAGGCGATAGCGGGAGGAAGCAGAAAAGATGATAAATATAATCAGATTACGAATGTGTATATAGAATAAAAAATTGGAGGGATTTATTTGAGTGACATAGAAAGATTAGAAGCTGAGCTAAAAAGGAATGAAGCGTTAAAGGCTGAGCTTTATAAGGCCGCAAATTTAGATGAGGCTGTGAACATAGCCAGGGGAAAAGGTTTTAACATAAGTACAGAAGATTTAGAGTGTAGCAAGGAACTTCCGGAATCGGTGATGGAATCTGTAGCTGGAGGAAAGGGGCCATATGTTACTAAAGCTAGCACAAGTGCGATAGCCGTAGGTGATGACTCTTCAGTTGTAACAGATGTGAATATTGATTTGAGGAGGAAAAAATATTGAATGGAGTAGGAGAGTTAAAGGAAAAATTAAAAAACGATAAAAGTTTTAAAGAGAAATTTAAAAACGTAAAAAGTGAAAAGGAAGCTGTAGAACTGGCAAAAAAGTTAGGGTTTAAAGTGAGTGAAGAAGACATATTGAAAGACGAAGAATTAAATGAAGATATGCTAGAGGCAGTGGCAGGAGGCAAGGGTGACACTAGAAATATAACACAGTTCATGATAGATGACAGTGTAAAAGATTACAATATAGCTATAGATGAGAAGACAGGTAAAATTCTAGAAGCTCACAAAAAAATGGAGGGTAAAACTTAATGAATGGAGTTAAGGAGTTTAAGGAAAAATTAAAAAATGATAAAGGGTTTAGAGAAAAATTTAAAAAATGAACAAGATGCTGTAAAATTGGCGAAACGTTTGGGTTTTGAAATAAATGAAGAGGAAATTTTAAAAGATGAAGAGCTAAACGAAGACATGCTGGAGGCTGTAGCAGGTGGTAAAGGGGTTACGAGAACGGATTATGAAAATATAGTATTGGCTGATTACAGTAAAATGTAAATATCCGGCAAAGAAAATACAGCCATTGAAGGTTGGCAAAAATAGAGAATTGTAGTTATTGAAAATTTTTAAAGGAAAGGAAGCTGTGGTCTATGCGAAAAGGTTTGGAGGAATTTAAAGAAGCATTATTAGGTGGAGAAGAACTAGAACGGAAGCTTAGCTTTGTTAAGTCACTTGAAGATGTTTATGAAATTGCAAAAGAAGAGGGATACGATTTTACTTTAGAAGAGCTGGAAGACAGCGAGGTATCAGATGATATTTTGGATTGTGTGGCAGGGGGTAAAGGTGACACATATAACAAGAAGCAAAGAATAATATCACCGGATGCGAAAAACACTACAGTGATATTTAAACAATAATGAGGAAAAGGTGAGATGAAAGGTGAAAAATGAAAGCTATTTTGAAATAGATAATGAAAATTTAGAAAAAGTTTCTGGTGGAGGGAAAACTAAAATATATAATTTTTTCAGTGTTTCGAAGGCAGAAAAAGGTGAAGAATCGCTTGTGGGAAGAATAGAAGTGAAGGACGGGAAAATAGTGAAAGAATGGGGGATAATCCCTGATAAATATAGAAAGGCGGCATTAGAGAAATGAAAAATTTGAACGACATAGTGCGTGATTTAAACGTAGATGAAGATGTAAAAAGAGAGCTAGAGGTGTACTTAGAAAATAAGTTCAATACAGATAATAAAATTCCGGAAACGATAGAAGACGAACCGTTTATAGGAGCCTGGAAAAGGGTAATAGACTATGCTAAAACTAATGGCATAGAAAAGGCTTTAAACGAGAAGGTACCACATGGAGAAGAAGATATAAAACTTAGTGCACCGCAACAGGTTTCTATTGAAATATATAATTCTGTAGCGGGAAACATACCGGTTATATATGCGAAAGATGAAAACGATTTTTACGAGCTTGTTACTAAAATAATAAATAAAGGCAAATACAATCCTAATGTTACGAAAACGGGAGCTAGCTTTGCTTTTGGTGCTAATAACAGATTTATTATTTTATCAAACAAACCGTATAGTAACGTGCCGTCAAAAAGGTTAGGTCTTTCAGATGAGCAGTGGCGTAAATTTTCTGTCATTATCAGACGAGAACACGAATGTACGCATTATTTTACTAAAAGATTTTTAGGTTCTTCTCAAAACAACCTTCATGATGAGTTAGTAGCAGACTTTGCGGGTATTTTTTGTGCTACAGGCACTTTCTATGCGGACTGGTTTTTAATAGGCATGGGAATAGAGGAATACACAGGAGATATAGATAAAGGAAGATTCCCGGTGTACACTACGAAACTTTCAGAAGAAGCTAAAGTAATTTTAAGGAAAATAGTTATAAAAGCAGCTAAAAATGTGGAAACTTGGGTACAAACGGAAAGCGCAAAGAAGCTTACAAGAAATGAAAAAATAATATTTCTTTGTAAGAATAGCCTAGTGGACTTATATTTTTTATATGAATAAATGGGAAAAAGACTATGTTACTCTGTTTTATAGAGGATATAGTCTTTTTATTTATGTTATTTACGAATTTATTTAAAATTTATTTATACAAACGTGCAAAAACATGGAGCTGGAGAAGAGACTTGAACTCTCGACTTCATCATTACGAGTGATGTACTCTACCAACTGAGTTACTCCAGCTTTTGTTGATAATAAGTATAACAGAAAAATTCTTTTTCGTCAATAAACTTAATATAAATTATAAATTTTCTTTTATCTGTTGTCTTTTAACAAACTCAAAAAAACTACCTTTTTTATTTATTAAATCTCTGTAAGTACCATCTTCTGTAATTTTTCCATTTTCTAAAAATAAAATCCTATCACAATTTTTTATAGTAGACAGCCTATGTGCGATTGTGATTCTAGTATTTTTTAAGTTATCTAAGGAGTTAGATATTTTTTGTTGAGTTATATTATCAAGCGAAGATGTTGCTTCATCAAATATTAAAATATTCGGTTTAGACACAACAGCTCTAGCTATCATTATTCTTTGTTTTTGCCCTCCGGATATAGATGTGTTGTCTTCAGTCAAAAGAGTTTTCATTCCCATTGGCATTTCTCTTATATCTTTATCTACGCAAGCAAGTTTAGCCGCTTCCCAAGCGTCCTGCATATTCAACCAAGGCGCAGAAATAGTTATGTTTGTAAATATGTCCTCATGAAAAAGTTTTCCGTTTTGCATTACAACTCCGATTTTTTGTCGTAAAGATCTCAAGTCAATATTTTCGATGTTAATGCCATCATAAAAAATACTGCCACTTTGTGGTTTTTCAAAACCCAATAATAATCTAACTAAAGTTGATTTTCCACACCCTGTTTTACCGGTTACGGCTATGTATTGTCCCGGCAAAATTTTAAGGTTAAAGTTATCAAGTATTAATTCTGTATTTTCATTGTATCTGAATGAAACGTTTTTAAACTCGATTTCCCCGTTTAAGTGAGTTATATTTTTTTTATTTTCGTTCAATTCGGGAATTTCATCCATAATAGGTTTTGCTAATTCTGACAGAGATTTAATCTCAGCAATACTACTTGATAAGTTGGAAAGTGACATAATTACGCCACTTAATGAGGAAAAAGCAACGTTAAATGGGTAGTAATTTGCTTGTGAAATGTGGTTTTTTCCAGCAATAAAAAATATTGTTAATGTGCCTAACATGGATATGATGCTTGAAAAAATAGGGATTATTTTTATAAACAAAGGCGGGTTAAAAGACAGTTCTGCCTTTATTTTATATAATTTTTCCCATTTAATGAAAGCTCTTCGTTCCGCACCGGAGAGTTTTATTTTTTGAATTCCGGAAAATAAAGAAACAACTAATCCTTTAAGTTTAGTAGATATCAATGTGCTCTGTCTGGAAAGTTTTAATATAGATATTGTCGCGACTATAGTAAAAATAAGTTGAACCAGAATGAAAATTAACCCTGGTATAACTAAAATTTTAGCATATTTACGCATGGAGAAAATGTAGACGAAAGAACATAGTGATGGTAAGATGTTAGAAAATATTATGTTGCTTAAAGTTTCACAAATTCTTTGAATTCCGGAAACTCTAACGGAGAGTTCACCTGAAGAATATTTTTTGAAAAATGATGCTGGCAATAATAACACTCGTTCCATACAAGCGCTTTCTATACCAAGGCTAATTTTTGCACTGATTTTAGTGCTTATTAACGAACCGGTGATAGAAATAAGTTTTGTAGAAAAGACCATACCTAATAGTAAACTAACGAAAGGTATAATCAGATCTGTATTGCCAGTAGGTATAACTTTTTTTATTAAAATATTATTTACATATGGATTTATTAAGCCTATACATTGCATGATAATACTTATGACTATAACGAATATAAGATCTATGGAGCTTACCATGGACACCACGAACTTAGACAAATTCATCGTATTCAATTTTGCTAAAGGGAAAGGTTTGTAAAAGCAAACGGCATTAGCTTCTAAGTTTTGACTGTTTTTTGAATTAATTTTAACTTTTCTATGTTTTTCATAATCGAAAAAACTATACCCAGAAAATTTATTTGGAATAAGTGCAACAAACTGACCATTTTTTGTCTTTCCCAGAATGGCTCCAGTGGCATCTTTCCACCATTTGTTTTTCAAAATGATAGATCTTTTCATTACCCCAGAGTTTGTAAGATAATACTCTAATTCTTCATTAATACTTTCAAAAGATTTATTATTGGGGCAAAACTTAATCTTATAGTAAGAGAAGATCTCAGATATAGCACCGCTTAGGTCGTTTTTATGTGAATTCGTTAAGTTATTTCTATTTTTTAAGTCGGACACTACAGATGCAATATCTGAGAAGGACTGCTTAAAGTTTTCTCTGTCTAGCTCTATGCGCTTTTTTAATTTATTATTAAATTTTTCCATACTCGCACCTAAATTTATTCCATAGATATTAATTTCTTATATTTTCCACTTCTAGCAAAAAGTTCGGAATGAGTTCCCCTTTCGATAATTTTACCGTTATCAAGCACTATTATTTCATCGCAATCTCTAATAGTGGAAAGTCTGTGGGCTATTATTATACAGGTTATATTTTTTTGCGCTATAGATCGTGTAATTTGAAATTCTGTCTGAGCATCGAGGGAAGAGGTAGCTTCATCTAAAATTATTATTGATGGATTTGAAGAGAGGGCTCTTGCTATTTCTATTCTTTGCCTTTGTCCACCGGAAAAGTTTTTACCATTTTCATTTACTTGCTGGTCATATTCATATTCAAGCTTGCTGATGTCATCATGTATCCGAGAACATTTTGCAGCATTTATCATTTCTTCATCTGTAATAGAGTCATCCCACATTCTTATATTTTCTGATATATTGCCTTCAAACAGAACTATACTTTGGTCGACGGTGGATAAAGATGATGTGAATACTTCTCTAGGAATTTGATCAATTGGTTTTCCATCAAATAATATTTCACCTGACCATTGTTTATAAAGGCCGGAAATCAGCCGAGCAATAGTTGATTTTCCACACCCAGAAGAACCTACTATTGCTATTTTGTTACCGGGATTTATAGATAAATTAAAATTTTTAATAAGAGGTTCATCTAACATTTTGTAGCCAAATGAAACGTTTTTTAATTCAATTTTCCCTGTAAGTTTTTGACAATTTTGATCAGACATGATATGAGCACTTTTATCGTAATCTACATCCGGCTTATAGTTTAAAACATCATCTATTCTTTCCATGAGAGTTCTAGTTTCTTGTATTTGCTGTCCGGTTTGCCTCAACTTATCTATAGGTTGAATGACGCGAGAAAGTAAAACTTGAAACTGCATCAATATGCCTAAAGAAAAATGGCTACTTTGCGTCATAATAAGTAATATGCCTGTCGATAACACTATTGCGTCTGAAATGCCACGTAGAATTTCAGGTATGCTCCCTATATAACTATTAATTTTTTGTGCACTAATTTTAGAATTATTTACAGACGCTTGTAATCCAGACCAACGTTCAAAAAAGCCATTTTCAGCACCACTTGATTTTATTGTTTCTATCATATTTATGCCGGAAATAGTAATAGAAGCAAGTTTCCCCATATCTCTCATCATGCATCGCGATAGGTTTATTCTTTTTTTAGATATATATCTTGCGATAATAATATTTAATAAAGATGAAGCAAGCCCGATTAAAGTTAGAGGTATGCTGATTTTTATTATGATAATTAAATAAAAAATTAAAGTAGCTAAATCTAACAGCACAGGAGCTACAGTTTGTATTAAACTTTCGGTGATATTTTCGTTTGATGCTTGCCTTTCGGCTATGTCTCCGATGTCTCTTTGAAGGAAAAAATCAATAGGAAGCCTCAAAGTATGCCACATAAATATGGAATTTGAAACTATAGCTATTTTACCTCTGATTTTTAACATATAAATTTCTTTAATACTTTTTACTATCAACTGAAAGGCGATTAAAGCGGACATAGTGAGTATAATAGGATAAAGCCAGGTTGGATTTTGTGCTTCTGAGTGTCCAGGTTTAATTAATATTCTGTCTATGAATACTCTAGATAAACCTGGACTTATTATGTTAGACAGAGTTAGGAGAAGCGATGTTAAAAATACAAATAACAGTGGTTGACCTGTGTGTTTAAGCCGCTGTTTTATAAAATTGAAAACGCTTTTTCGTTTACCAGAAACGCAAAAATTTTTCCCTTTTTTTAAGCTTAAAACAATGCCTGTGAAATTAGCGTCAAAATCTTGCATAGATATGCAGATTTTACCTTTTGCAGGATCATTTAAATAAACTTTATTCTTTTTTATTTTGCACAACACGACAAAATGATTAAACTTCCAATGTATGATAGCCGGGAGTTTTATTTTTTTAAAATCTTCTATGTCGCAACTATAAGCTTCTGCAACAAGTCCGTAAGATTCAGCTGCTCTAGCCATGTCATAAAGATTGCTGCCATCTCTAGAAACTGCACAATCTTTTCTTACTTGTTCAATCGGAACCCATTTGCCATAATATCCTAAAACCATTGCTAGACAGGCAGCACCACATTCTAGAGCTTCCATTTGCATGACTACTGGCACTTTGTGAAAACTTTTGTACATCGTTATGCTCCTTTGTCAAACAAAAAACTTATAGGATGAATCGATTCTACTACAATTTCAACGCGATAAGGAACGTTTGAAGTTAGAGGATTTTCATTAAAATATATGTCGTTATTACAAACGTATTTTCCATCTGTGCTTTTACACATTTCAATGTGCACTAAAGCTACGTTATTTCCAAAGTTATTATCAACAGGGCTATTGACGTTTTTGTCAAATGAAATGTAATCTATGTTTTTGATTTTACCTAAAATAAAAACGTTAGATTTGGTACTTTCAACGTAAATTCTGGCTTCAAGACCAGTTTTTATTTTGTCAATTTTATCAAGTGATAAGTAACATTCTATGCTATCTTGTTTAGCGCTGTTATTATAAAAGCCGACAGCATCAACTTTAGATATGATACTGCCGTGCATCGACCAAACGAAAAAAGAAATTAGTATTATAAACAGAGCGGAGATTGTAAGCCATATGTTTGGATTGGAAATTTTTATATAATCATTTAATTCATCTGGGGAAGATATTTTCTTGAGACTATTTTCTCGAAATAAATTATTTTCCATTTTTGCCCTCTTAAAATATAAGAATCAAATTTAACTATACTGATTTTACATACAAAATGCTCTTGAGTCAATATTTGATGAAAAATGTCAAAATGCATTGAAACCGAAAATAAAGTTGAAAGTTAATATAACGTTAAAAATATATTCACAATTTAGAAACATTATTTTGTTAAAATTAATCATAGCTCAAGGAAAAGGAATGATGATTATGAAAACAAAGAAAATTGTGACTATAATAACTTCACTAATAGTTTCAGCCGCTTTAAGCTCTACGTTTGCTGTATTTAACCATTGCAACAATGAAGTACAAAAAGTTTTCGGTATGTGCGACAGTGAACAATCAATAGAAGTAAGAAACGGACTTAAACCTAAAAGACAACTTATAAATGGGCCGTGTTGGGCATTTTCAGCTATAGCCGCACTTGAAGCCTATCTGGTAAAACATAATATGTATACTGGTAGTTTGTCCGAAAAAGCTCTCTTAAATTGGGCACACCGTAGCGACGGTGTGGGTTGGAACGTATCGATAAAAAATGGGGCATCTAGGCAAGTTTCAGATACATATTTTACAAGTGGAGCTGGCCCAGTTTCAGAAACAGAAGTGCCTTACAACGTAAATGACGCGTTTTATGATCAAAATAGTAGAGCTACACCCTTGTTTTCCGTTAGAGGGTTAAAAACAGTTGATTCAAATGTAGAAAGCATAAAAGAAGCAGTGTCAAAGTTTGGAGGTGTAACGGTAGGCTACGATGTATCGAAAAACAGTTCACACGGGGTTTGCATTATAGGGTGGGATGATAAGCACGAGCAATGGATTGTAAAAGATAGTTCTGCCGATTCAGGATATTCAAAATTGCCTTACAGCACTAGGTTGTTCAGTTGCAGAGCGTTTACAGACGTAAGAAAATTTGATAAAAACGAAACGATATATCAGCATGACACATTCGGTATAGTTGGCTCGTTTGAGAATACACGCAGCATAACTTATGCAAATGCATTTGATTTTAAGTCTGGTGAAACTCTTGATTCAGTGATGATGTACAGTGACTCTGTAGGTGCAGATTACAATATTTATTATGTGCCAGTTTTGGAAGATGGAACTTTAAATAGTTCAAAAAGTTCCTGGACACATTTAAAATCGGGTCAAGTACCGTTTAATGGATATTTTACAGCTGAACTTAACAATAAATTGCATGTTGCTGGAAAATGAGCCATTGCAGTAGAAATAAGCCCGTGCAAAGGGAAAAAAGCTTCGCTTGGCTTTTCTAAGTCAAACGGCAAAGGGTTAACAGTACCCGCAGAAAAAGGAAAAAGCTTTTCTTTCAGCGGAAGTAAAGGTTTTGTCGACCAGGGACGCGAAGGAATGATGTGTGCAATAAAGGCGATAACTAAAAAGTAAAATTTCAATATTGCAAATTTTCACATTTCCAGTTTTTCAAAACTACATACATTTCCTGCGCATATGCGTTAGCCTTTTCTAAATTATGATCGAGGTAATTTCCACATTCAATAGCACTGTTGCCGGGAATTTCACCTTCGCAGTTTGCTATAAAGTTTAATGCATCCTGAATTAATTTAATTGCTAGTTTAGGAGCAAGATCTTTAAAAAGTAAGTAAAAGCCTGTCCGGCAGCCCATAGGACCAACGTAAACGACATTTTCGCTATACTCGCTGTTTCTCAAAAATGTTGCCAATAAATGTTCAAAAGTATGTATCCCATCATTTTCTAAAAATGGTGGGGTATTTGGCTTAACCATACGCAAATCGTAAGTTATGATGTTGTCATCTACCCTGGAAATGTACAACCCTTTCTCAAGTTTCGTGTGATCTATTTCAAAACTTTTTATTTTCTTCATAAGAATTACCTCTTTACTTTAATATCAAGCTATCTGCAGACATGCTTTCTGGCTTTTCGATTTTTAAAATCTCCAGCATGGTTGGAGCAATATTTGATAAACTTCCACCATCTCTAAGCTTACAGTCGTGCCCAACTATGCAAAACGGTACTTTGTTTGTCGTGTGAGATGTGAATATATTTCCTTTATCATCGAGCATTTTATCAGCGTTCCCATGGTCAGCTGTGATGATGGAAACACCACCTGTTTTTTTAACTTCACAAATAATTTTGCCGACACATTTATCTACTACTTCGACGGCTTCAACAGTGGCTTTGAAGTTGCCAGTATGGCCAACCATGTCACAGTTTGCGAAGTTTAAAATTACCACATTGTAAGTATTTTTTCTTATGCAATCAATGGCCTTTTCCGTGACTTCATACGCACTCATCTCAGGCTTTAAGTCGTAAGTAGCTACTTTTGGGGATGGCACAAGAATCCGCTCTTCTAACGGATATGGTTTTTCCACACCTGCGTTAAAAAAGAAAGTAACATGTGCATATTTTTCTGTTTCTGCAATTTTAAGCTGTGAAAGACCATTTTTCGATATTACTTCAGCGAAAGTATCTTTTATAGGTTGTGGCAAAAAGGCAATATTAACATTCTCAAAAGTTTTGTCATATTGTGTGAAGCATACGAAATGGACGTTTAAATTTGGCATTGTGTTAAATTTATCAAAACTTTTATCGGTAAAAGCTCTGGTTAACTCACGTGCTCTATCCGGCCTGAAATTGAAAAATATAACAGAGTCACCGCTTTTGACCGTTCCGTTCCTATCAACGACAATCGGTTGCATAAATTCATCAGTAACGCCTTTTTCATAATAATGTTCAAGTGCACATGAAAAATCAGCAAAATGTTCCCCTTTTCCGCAAGTTAAAAGATCATAGGCTTTTTTTACTCGTTCCCAGCGATTATCTCTGTCCATAGCAAAGTATCTTCCGCAAATAGTTGCGATAGACCCTATGCCAACTTCTTTTATAACTTCCTGGCATTGCGCTAAAAAGTTTTTGCCAGAAGTAGGGGAAGTATCTCTACCATCTAGGAACGCATGAACATAAACTTTTTGAACATTTTTTTTGGCAGCAAGCTTTAATAATGCATACAGGTGCTCTATATGGCTATGCACACCGCCGTTAGACAAAAGTCCCATAAGATGTAAAGCCGAGTTGTTTGTTATCGCGTGATCCATAGTTTTTTTTAAAACTTCATTTTCATAGAAGTCCCCATCGCGAATAGATTTGTCTATTCTGGTTAGCTCTTGGTAAACGACTCTACCGGCGCCTATGTTTGTGTGTCCCACTTCGCTGTTCCCCATTTGTCCTTCCGGCAACCCAACACTTAACCCAGAAGCTGATAGCGCTGTTGTGGGATTATCCTTAAAAATTTCATCCAAATTCGGTGTTCTTGCAGCTTTAATGGCATTATTTTTATCCTCACCCAGCCCAAACCCATCCATAATCAATAAAACAAGAGGTTTCATGTACATACTTCCTTTCTAAAAATAAAATTCTCCATAAGAAGATATAGAGAATTTTTGACTTTTTTAATTTGTAGCATTTACGATTTCTGAAAAATCGACAGCCTTTAAAGAAGCTCCACCAATCAGTCCACCGTCGATGTCATCTTTAAACAATAGTTCTTTGGCATTTTTAGTATTCATAGAGCCACCGTATAAAATGGTGCTTTTACTTGCGATATCAGCGTCATTGTAAATATTCTTAACTAGATTTCTAATGAAATTACAGACTTCTTCTGCTTCTTCAGATGAAGCAGTTTTTCCTGTTCCTATAGCCCACACAGGTTCGTAAGCTATTATGATATTTTGCAAGTCTTCCTTTTTTATACCGTTTAAAGCTAAAGTTACTTGAATGGATATAACTTCGTTGGTTATGCCGTGCTGTCTCTGCTCAAGTGTTTCGCCAACGCACAATATAACCTTTAGCCCTTCATGCAAAGCAGCTTTTAATTTTTTATTTACAGTGACATCTGTTTCAGCGAAATAAGCTCTCCTTTCGCTATGCCCAATTATTACGTATTTCACACCAATGGAAGATAACATTTTCGCAGAAACTTCACCTGTAAATGCGCCGCTTTCTTCAAAATGGCAATTTTGAGCACCTATACTTACGTTTGTACCTTTAGTTGCTTTTAACGCACAATGTATATCTATGAACGGAACGCACAGCACAACATCGCACTTTGCTTCCTGCACTAAAGGAGTAAGCTCAGCTATTATTTTTTTAGCTTCATCTGGAGTTTTATTCATTTTCCAGTTACCGGCTATTACCGGTTTTCTTAAATTTTTATTCATAAGAAAAACTCCTTTTATTTATCTTCAAGGCAAGCTATACCTGGCAATTCTTTACCTTCAAGGAACTTAAGTGATGCCCCACCACCAGTAGATATATGAGTCATCTTGTCAGCCAAACCAAGTTTTTCAATAGCTGCAGCTGAGTCTCCACCGCCTATTATAGAAATGGCACCGCTGTCGGCTACAGCTTTGGCTACCGCCAAAGTACCGCTTGAAAAGTTTTCCCATTCGGAAACGCCCATAGGACCATTCCAAACAACAGTTTTAGCACCTTGTAAAGCATTAGCGAAAAGTGCCTCGGTTTTTGGACCAATGTCTAGCCCCATCCAGCCTTCAGGAATACTGTCAGAATCTACAACTTTATATCCTGTGTCTGGCTTATACTCAAGGCCTACCTTGTTGTCAACCGGTATTAAAAATTTAACATCTTTTTCTTTGACTTTCACCATTATATCTTTGGCGAGATTTACTTTGTCAGGCTCGCATATGGACTCGCCAATAGAATACCCCAATGCATTCATAAAAGTATATGCCATGCCACCGCCTATTATTAAAGCGTCAACTTTATCGAGGAGGTTGTTTATAACTCCGATTTTATCTGAAACTTTAGATCCGCCTAAAATTGCTACAAAAGGTTTTTGGGGGTTGTTCAAGGCATTGCCCATAACTTCGAGCTCTTTTTGTATAAGGAATCCACAAACACTAGGTAAGTATGCAGCAACCCCACATGTGGACGCATGAGCCCTGTGAGCGGTCCCGAAGGCATCGTTTACGTAAATTTCCGCTAATGATGCCAATTTCTTAGAAAAATCTGGATCATTTTTCTCTTCCTCGTGATGAAATCTTACATTTTCAAGGAGCATAACCTCGCCCGGTTTCAGTGCCTCAGACAATTCTTTAGCATTTTCACCAACAACGTCTGTAGCCATTTTTACATTCAAATTTAAAGCTTGAGATAAATACTTAGCAACGGGCAATAAAGAAAAATTAAGGTTAAATTCACCCTTTGGACGCCCTAAATGTGAACACAAAATAACTTTTGCTTTGTGAGATATCAAATATTTTATAGTTTTTAGTGACTTATCTATACGGCTTGTATCAGTGATGTTTTTATTTTCATCAAAAGGCACGTTGAAATCGCATCTAACTAGTACTTTTTTATTCTCAACGTTAATATCGGTAATGTCTTTTTTATTGTAGTTCATAAACTTTCCTCCCAGATACTAAAAATGGAATTTAGCTTTTATTTTATAACATAACTAATTTTTTTTCAATAGAGAAAATAGTTTTATAGTCATTTATTAATAAACGAATACTTCTATAAAGTTTAGTTTTTGCAAAGTCGCACAGAATATTAAGTGGCAAAAAGAAAAAGTAATGTTCAACGCGATGGTTGCCTTTATTTAATAAAACTGAGAATTTTAGATTTCCCACTTGACAAAAAGGAGAAAAGATGATAAAATAAAAAGGCTGAGAAAAACAAAAGTCAGCAAAAAGCGTTGGCTCCAAAGGGGCGGATGCTTGCTTTTTTAAATTACTTTGGAAGTTTATCTAGAAAAGAATATACAGTATGTACGTAAAGTGTTTGAAAAAACTAAAAGTAAATTTCTCTTTATGAAAAATTAGAGAATAAAAATACTGTAAGAAAATAGCAAAAAATAAGAGATAAACTAGAAAAAATAACCAGATGAAAAAGTTTAAAAAAAGTAAAAAAAGTTGTTGACAAAGGAAAAGGCATGTGATAAGATAATAATCACGTTGCGAAAAGAAAACTTTTCAGCAGCAAGAGGACCTTGAAAATTAAACAACAATCATAACCCGTAATTTCTTTGAGAGAATTTTCGTAACAGAAAAAACTCTGAAGATTACAAGAGTGACGAACTAAAATCGTCAAGCGCAAGCGAAGAAATGAGCAGAGCGCTCTAAATAAAAGATTTAAATTCCCAAAAGGAAATTAAATACAATTTTTAGAGAGTTTGATCCTGGCTCAGGACGAACGCTGGCGGCGTGCCTAACACAT
>OLPF01001841.1_pt1 | contig 15918 bp, 18 predicted proteins | sample 1673121 | NCBI WGS metagenome assembly OLPF01 (sample SAMEA3136756, study PRJEB25190) | human gut metagenome
AGGTATGTGAACTTGTTTTTGAAAAGTTTCGAGCAATTATTGAATTCATCCATTACCTCATCGTCAACATTCCCCGTAACCTCAAAAATGAAGTTTGTAGTTTTTCCTGCATTAATCAGAGTTGAAGCTCCACCGAGACGGGATTTGATGCTGAAGCCCTGAACGGATTCGTAGCCTGTATTAATATCATGAATTTTAATTCTGATATCTGCCTTATCGGTTGACTTTGCTTTTAATGTTTCAATCTTAATAGTTTCAAGAAATGACTCAATATTTCTCACCTCAAATGAGGCCTTGTTCGCAGCTGCAATCTCATTATAAAGTTCATCGGCAGCAAGCTTGAATTCATTGGCAGGCAGATCCGCAATTATGCTTTCTGTATCCGTATTATAGACAGAAATGCGGTTTGCGGCCCTTTCAACACGGAATTCCATATTACCTGTATTTTCCGAACGAAGAATATTAAGTATATTGTAAAATACATCACTGAGCTTGTTTAATTCCGCATCGGCAGCATAGAGCTTACCAATTGCGAGAAGGCGGAGAAACACATATATCTCGCTCCATTCGCCCTTATTTCCGGATAATTTGGTCATGTTAAGTACCTCCTTGATTTTTTCGGCTATTGCTTTAATTACATTTACGGTTACACTGTTGCCGAATTGTTTATATAAATGCGTATCGGCAAGAGTTAATTTAAATGAGTCCGGAAAGCCCTGAAGACGAGCCCATTCACGAGGGGTCATTTTGCGAATTCCTTCTTTGTTGATTTCGCCCTTGATATGAGTAGTCGGAATAAGATTTTTCTGCCTTTCATCAACAACAAGGTTTCTCTCTCTTCCCATTCCTCCGCAGACAACAGCTCCCGCGACATCGTCCCAAGCACGTATTTCATATCCGAAACCGTTGCCTTTTGCTTCATGCCTCGCCTTGTGCTTACGTAAAGTGTCCACATAAACATCACTGAGATAGTATTTTGCCGGAACAGGGTTTCTCTCACGAATATCAAGCAGACATTTGTTTGTATCCGTGCTTTCGGGAAAATCGAAATTATCCGGGGCTATATCATTTCTGAACGCTACAATATAGATTCTCTCTCTGTTTTGAGGAACACCGAAATTTTTGCTGTTAAGAACTTTATAGAATACTCTGTATCCGAGATCTTCGAATGTTTTGCAGATAATCTTAAATGTCCTGCCTTTATCGTGAATCACAAGTCCTTTAACATTTTCACAAAAAATAACTTTCGGTTTGTGATATTCACAGATTCTGGCGACATCCAAAAAAAGTGTTCCTCTGCACTTACCCTTATAATCATCTTCAAACCCTTTGCGTTGACCGGCAAGACTGAATGCTTGGCAGGGGAAGCCGGCTAAACAAATATCAAAATCGGGGATATCTCTCTCATCAATTTGTGTAATGTCACCGGCTATATCGAACTTGTCCCGGAAGTTTGCTTTATAGGTTTCCTGTGCATATTTATCCCATTCGCTGACGAAAACGGTATTTATACTGTTTCCGAACGCTTGCTCAAAACCAAGTCTTATACCACCTATGCCGGCAAACAAATCAATGGATTTATATTTATTCATTTCCTTTTACTGCCCTTTCAATCTTGTCTGCGCATTCGTCAAGATTCTTCTTAATTTCTTTTCCCCAAAAGCGGAGGACCGTCCAGCCTTCCGACCTTAATGTTTCATTAACCTCAATATCTCGTTGTATATTACGTTCGATCTTCGGTATCCAAAAATCCCTTCTGGATTTTATATCTTCTTTCTTATGTACCCAATCATAGCCGTGCCAGAATTCACTGTCGCAAAACACGGCAATCTTCTTTCCCATAAATACAATATCAGGGTGTCCGAATACTCTTTTTGAATTTTTGCGGTAACGTAAACCTCTTGACCATAGTTCTTTTCGTAATAAGAGCTCAATTTCCGAATCTTTATTCTTGACGGCCTGCATATTGCGATGTCGTTGTTCTTCAGTGTGATTATCCATTTTTCTTTTTCATCTTTTCCATTACTATTTCGTTTAATATGTCACAAAATTTTTGATTATCAACTAATTCTTGTAACAGCTTCTGTTTTCTTTCTTTATACTCGTCCCATAACTCTTTGCCTACGATTGATTCGTAATCTATCGGATTTGGGATTTCTGCCTCAAAAGAAGAAATAACCGCAAATCTTCTTTCTATTTCAACATCATTAAGTCCAGTCTCTTTCAGTCTTTTGATGTTCTTTGAAGATTTATACCATTCGCTAAAGCTCTTCGAACCTTTAGAACTATTGCATCTCTGACAACACGGAACAAGATTATGAATATCCGTTATGTACCCTGTAGGCATACCATTTGAAACAAGTGGTTTCAAGTGATCCTTTCCGTTTCCGTTTTGGAGACAGTAAGCACATTCTCCTTCTTTAATTTCGAGTTTTTTATAATAATCCGATAATTCTTTTTCAGTCGGGCGAATATACGGCGTTACCGAAAAAGCGAATGCGTTGCTTATCGTTGAACTTCGTCCTTTTAAATCGGATTTTGCCGGCATTTTATAGTTATTACTCATGCTTTGACATTCCTTTCGTCGGGATTTTGACACCGCATCCACGCATCAACTTCGCTGATTTTGAATTTCCACGTCCTGCCTATCTTAACGCCCGGCATACCGCGTTTTTCTATCCACGCTAAAGTCGTATCGCGGGTAATACCGAGATATTCGGAAATTTCATTCATAGAATACCAGCGTTCAATTTGTTTTTGTTCCATATAGTTCCTCGCTCTCGGAAAATGTGTGCAATCATACGAGATTAGTATATCATACAAAAGCCATTTAGGCAATAGGCTGATACCGAAATTTACCGAATTTCAAAAGATATTGCCGACTTCAGGCGAAAATCTCCGCATATTATCCGTATACCAATGAACTGATAAAACTCTTAATTGAAATACTTGTATTACTTTTCAGCGTAGTTATATATAACCCAAAAAAGAAAAGCAAGACCGAAGTCCTGCTTACTTTAAGCAATATATAAGTTCCGCGTTTACAACATTCATCACTCTCGCTCTGATATTATTCATTCGTCCAACCCACTCGAGCTGATTATCGGACTTGATCTGTTCTGTGACACCTTCAAACTCGGCAAATGCTCTCATCATTTTATCAAACATTTCAGACGCATCTTGGTCAATATCGCGAAGACATTTTTCAAGCGTACCGTTCATTCGCATAACATTGATAACCGTCGGACTATTCTTCTTTAGGTAATTGTAATGCCTTTGTCCCCAAACGCCAATGCTATAAACAAATTCATCTTTCATATTCTCACCCTCACTTTCTTTGATGGTGCTTCAATAATTTTAATTAGCAGTTCATCTAAATCCGCGATTTCTTCACCTTGCTCAAGGTACACATTCCTTGCGGCATTGATGCAACTGACAAGCAGTCGGTGCTCAAAATCATCAAGAGTTACTTTGTGCTCTACATCTTTTATTTTCATAGCAAAATCCTCCTTTGCAAGTACATTGTACCGCAAAAGAGGACTTTTTGAAAATGTGCGTTTGAAACTGAATATGATTGTACGCTTCCGGTATGTTAATTAAATCCCTTATGAACATCCGAACCATATCGAGTGTTCTTAACCAACCTTAAGTTTGGTAAGGACACTCGATTTCTTTTTGCCTTTTTGTGCCTCTTTGTATGAGCAGGAATTGTCCTGCTCTTTTTTGTTATGCCGATTGTGCGTTCGGAACATATTCTACGGCAATGCCCTTGCGGGTTTCTTCTCGGTAGTTGTGTCTGCTCCAAAGGCTCGGCAGTTCCAGACACCCTACAAACTTATAGTGTATCTTTATCATTTGTTTGCGGTTTTTGCCTGTCCCGGTCACTTCGTACACATCTATGCGGTCAATGAGTTCCCGCAGCAGCGGTGCAGTCAGCTTATCCATCTGCATAAAATTCCGAACGGCGGCAATGAATCTGAAACTCATCGGGGCTGTGCTTATTTTTTCTCATCCAGCAGCATCACGCCCTGCGGCGGATTGCGGTCGATTGCTCCCACGATACGGTGCGGGAGATACGGTTTCTCCAAACAGGCAATGTCCTCGTCTGTGAGCGTGACATTCAGCGCAGCGGCGGCATCGTCGAGATACTGCGCTTTGGTCGCACCCACGATAGGCGAAGCCACGCCTTTCGCCCAATGCCACGAAAGTGCTATTTCCTACATCTTTACGCCGTACTTTTCGGCAAGCTCCGCAACGCGGGTGACTATCTGCATATCCTGCTCCTCGGTGCGGTCATATTTACCCATATCCACACGATCCGTTTTACTGCGGAGGGTATCCGTGTTCCATGTAGGTCGGGTCAGGTGTCCCGCCGCAAGAGGGCTGTACGGCATTAAGCTCACGCCCATTTGCTTGCAGATAGGGATCAGCTCCCGCTCGTCTTCACGGTAAAGCAGGTTGTAGTGGTTTTCCATCGCCTCAAAGCGGGCAAAGCCGTTGTCACGGGCGCAAAGCTGCATGGATTCGCCGTCAGTATGCCTTCGGAAAGGGCGGTATGATGGAACAGGTTCACCGAACCATTCTCAGCAATCTTGATTTTGACGGACAAGGAAAGCTGTTGGAGGTCGGCTGCGGCTCGGGCGCAATGTCCGTGCGCGCAGCGCTCACCTGGCCGAACGCACAAATCACGGGACTCGACTATTGGGGCGCAATGTATAATTACAGCAAGGCCGTCTGCGAAAAGAACGCCGAGTCGGAAGGGGTCGGCAGCCGCTGCACCTTTGTTCACGGCGACGCAAACAAGCTTGATTTTCCCGACGAAAGCTTTGACGCGGTTATCAGCAATTATGTTTATCATAATATTATGGGAGCAAACAAACAGGATCTGCTGCTTGAGAGCCTGCGCGTACTGAAAAAAGGCGGCGTGTTCCTGCTGCACGACAACATGAAACCGGCCATGTACGGTGACATGAACGCCTTTGCGGAAAAGCTCTGCGGCATGGGATTTTCCGACGTTCGATATGTAGAGACGGCCGAACCGATTTTCGGTTCAAAAAAGCGCGCCGCAGCGATGATGCTCGGCGATTCGGCAATGATCGTCGGCAAAAAATAAATCGGAAAATCGAAAGTTATTAAATCCCGTTGCATTTTGCGGCGGCAGGCATTATAATATGCCCATGGACGCCGTGAGGAGTGCAAGTGCGCTTTTGCCTGTTGCTTTCCGTAAGAAACCGACAGGCATTTCGGCAGACAAGGCATATTACGGAATAAAGAGGTTATTCATATGAGTGAAACAAAAGACACCGCAGCCCTCCCCGCCTGCCCCGTTGAAACAACGCTGACACTTATAGGCGACAAATGGAAGGTGCTGATTTTGCGTGACCTTCTGCCCGGCAAAAAAAGATTCGGAGAATTAAAAAAGTCTGTGGGAAATGTTTCGCAAAAGGTGCTGACGGCTCAGCTGCGCGACATGGAAAAAAGCGGACTCGTTCACCGAGAGGTCTTTGCCGAGGTGCCGCCGAGAGTTGAATACTCGCTGACCGAGCTTGGACAAAGTCTCCGCCCCATTCTTGACGCCATGCTTTTGTGGGGAAAAGAATACAAAAGCAGCCATGAAAAGGCATGAAACGGAAAACCGCATCGGCCTTGTGCATCCTCTTTTGCTTGACAGAGGCTTTTATAAATTATATAATTAGATGCGATAAGCGATTTTTCCAAAGGAGGCATATAGGTGAGAACCTTTAAAAGAGCGATTTTCGGAGGATATAAAAGAGCCGCCGTTGACGATGAAATGCGGGAATTAAACGGCCGCATAGAAGAACTTGAAAGAGAAAAGGAAAAAAGCGAATTAAAGGCCGAGCTTGCACAGGAAAAAATCGGACAGCTTGAAAATCGGGTGGCGATCGTTGAACGCAGCGTCGTCCGTCTCAAGACCGAAAACGATTCCCTTGCGGCCGAAAACGAGGCCCTGACGCAAAAAAACGGCGAAACCGAAGAGCTTTACGGCGACATTGCCAAAATCTACGGCAGAGCATACGGCGCAGGCAGAGAAATCGTGTGCGATTCCAAGGAAACCGCCGAAAAAATGCTCGGCGATCTTGACCGTCGGTTTGACCTTGCCCTGTCCTCCTCCAAGGAAATTCTCGCAAGATATGAAGAAATCGAAAGAAACATAAATCTTTCCTTTGCGGCTTTGCAAAACGACATAAGCGCCGTTGCCCATTCGGCAAAAACGGCCATGATAAACGCAAAAAGCTTTTGCGGCATTTATGAAGACATGAAACGCGGTGTGCAAGAGGTACGCCTTGACGGCGAAAGACTTTTGTGCGAATATGAAAAACAGTCGTCGGAATTTGCGGCCGGCAGCAAGGAGACTTTCTCGGGAAAGCTCCCGACAGAAGATCCCTCCTCCGAGGAAGGCCTTTCGGACAGCATTGTGGCGATGGTCTCGGGAGAGGAACAAAAAATCATTTCCCCTGCCGCAGAGCAGCCGACCGAAAAAAAAGCCGCACCACGCGTAAGACCGTCTTCCCCTTCCGACAGGGTCAGAGTCTCAAAAGGCGGTTCAAAAGCCGCAGTACAAAGTGACATCGGAAATTATGGGAGATACCGAGCAAAAAAGGATTTTTCCTCTAAGACGGAAGCAAAAAAAGAAAAGATTAAATAAGATTTTTAAACCCGAAGGCAACGGTATTTCGCTGCTTTCGGGTTTTTATTTTTGTTTATGGAGAATAAATTGTAATTTCTTTAAATTTTATCTCATTTTATACCAAAATTATACCGAAAAACATTGCAAAAAAAGTAAAAGTATGCTAATATAACATAGATTATGGCACTAAAATTTTAAAGGGCGTGGATCAATGACCGGAAACAACTATTTTTTAAACATTCTTTCCCGTTATTGCGATAGTCTTTGGGAGTATAACATCGCCGACGAAAGCATATTCGTCCACTTTGACAGGGTGGCCTCCTCCCTTGAGGGGCAGGCATATTCGGTGGATGAGCTTGTGAGAATATTTAAAGACGAATGTAAGTTTGACGCAAGCGAATATAACTGGACCCACTATCTCAACAAAAGCTATCTCGGCGAATTTTTGAAAAGCGGAAAGAATTCCGAACATTTTCAGCTCAGATTCAAGATAAACGGCTCCGAGCTTATGTGGTACAACATAACCGTTGAGCGCGTTGATTCCAATCGGCTTTACATTTCCGGCAAAAACATCTACAACGAAATAAAATTCTCCTCCCTTTATAAATCGATACAGAATTCCTTTGACAACATTCTGAACATCGACAGCGAAACCGGCACCTATATAATAGTTTTTTCCAGCCGCATGAAAAAAACGCCCGTCGAGGAATTTGACTATAACTGTCAGATGGAGCGTTTCTTTTCAAAACACCTCGCCATGGAGGACTCGAAATACATTGTCGACCGTATGCGCCTTGAAAATGTTGTGAGTGCCCTCGAGCATCAGGACGAGTATAAAGTGTTTTTCACCGTTGTTAACGAAAACGGCGAGTTTTCCTATAAAAAAGCCGTTTTCACCTATGTTGACGACAAGCACCGTTTTATAACCTATTCCCGCCTTGACATAAGCGGTATCGTCAAAAGATATGAGCGTCAAATCGGTCTTATACGCAAGGAAAACTACCGCGACAGCCTGACCGGGGCTCACAACCGCAATTTCTATGAATTAAATTTGAAATACCGCCCGATTTTCGGCGGAGTCGCCGTCATAGATGTTGACGACTTCAAGCTTTGCAACGACACCTACGGACACAGCCTCGGCGATAAAGCGCTTATCATGATTGCAAACACCATAAAGCACTTTATCGAGCCCCAGGATATGCTCATACGTTTCGGCGGAGACGAATTTCTCCTTATAATGCCCGACACAGACGACGATAAATTCGAAAATATTCTTTCTAAAATCCGTCACAAAATCGAGACCTCCTCAATCGAGGGCTTCGACGGACTTAAAATAACGGTCAGCATGGGCGGTGTGACGGCCAAAAACGAAACCTGCAACACAGCCGTCGGACGGGCCGACCGATATATGTATCGGGCAAAAAATCAGAAAAACACCTTTGTCACCGAGCGCATGGTGCTGCAGGAGAAAAAGATATCCTCGGAAGAAGTTTCCGAAAACAAAAAGGAGCACATCCTCATTGTTGACGATTCCGAAATCAACCGCATGATGCTCAGAGAAATGCTGAAAAACGACTTTGAAATTTCCGAGGCGGCCGACGGCTCGGCCTGTCTTTCGATAATCGAGAACGAAAAAACCGATATTTCTCTCATTCTTCTCGACATAGTCATGCCGGTTATGAACGGCTTTGACGTTCTCGACGAAATGAACAAGACGAACATTATCGACAATATCCCGGTCATTATGATAACCTCCGACGACTCCGACCAAAACATCCGCAAGGCTTATGACCTCGGTGTAAGCGATTACATCAGCCGTCCGTTTGATTCCAAGGTCATTTATCGGCGCATTTTCAACACTATTAAGCTTTATGCAAAGCAGCGCAGGCTTATTTCCATGGTAACAAGGGAATCGAGAGAAAAAGAGCGCACCAACCGCATGATGATCGACATTCTCAGCGGCGTGGTGGGAATTAAAAACGGTGAGAGCGCTCCCCACATAAAGCATATTCAGAAGGTAACCCAAATTCTGCTCGATCGCCTTGTGTTTATGACCGACAAATACCCCTTAAGCCTTCAGGAATGTACCCTCATTTCCACCGCCTCCACCCTTCACGACATAGGCAAAATGGGTATCGACACCAAAATTCTCAACAAGCCCGGCAAACTCACCGACGAGGAATTTGAGGAAATCAAAAAGCACACCGTCATCGGCGAAACGGTCCTCAAGTCCCTTGACGAATATAAGGACGAACCGCTGCTTAAAATTTCGGCGCAGATATGCCGTTGGCATCACGAGCGTTATGACGGAAATGGCTATCCCGACGGCCTTTCGGGGGACGAAATCCCCATATCGGCGCAAATCGTGTCGATTGCCGACGTTTTCGACGCCCTGATAAGTGATCGGGTGTACAAGAAGACATATTCGCCCGACGTGGCCTTCGACATGATAGAGCGCGGCAAGTGCGGAGTATTTAATCCGCTGCTTGTGGAATGTCTCAAATCCGTCAAATCCAAAATTATGACCGAGGTATACGGTTTTTAATTTTTCTGCGAGGTGATATTTTGCGAAAATCCTCCATCTTACATATCGCGGCTTTGGCGCTTGTGCTATGCCTTATTCTTTGTTCCTGCGGCGGCAGCAAGTCCTCTTCCGACGACGGGCTTCCGATTTTGACAATCGGCAGCGACATTTATGAGCCGTATTTTTATGTTGACAAGCAATATGTCGGCATTGATATTGACATTGCCACAGAGGCCTGCAAACGTCTCGGATATAAAGCTGTTTTTAAACAAATTAAATGGCAGACAAAGGACAGCTATCTCGAAAGCGGAGAGGTTGACTGCCTTTGGGGCAGCTTTACAATGAACGGCCGCGAGGACAGATATACCTGGGCGGGGCCTTATATGTCAAGCCGGCAAATAGTCCTTGTTGCGGAGGACAGCGGTATTTACACTCTTGACGATTTAAACGGCAAAACTCTTGCCGTGCAGAACAGCTCAAAACCGGAAGAGCTTTTTCTCGACGGAGAGCTGTCCGACAAAATTCATCTTAAAAATCTCTATTCCTTCCCTTCCATGGCGAATGTTATTTCGGCCATGAAGGACGGATATGTCGACGCCTGTGCGGGACATGAAAACGCCTACCGCAGCTATATGAAAAAATGGAACGGTAAATTTCGCATTCTTGACGAGCCCTTACTTCGGGCAAATCTCGGAGTCGCTTTCTTAAAAGGAACCCATGAGGATTTTGCCCAAAGGCTGACCGACGTTCTTTTTGAAATGAAGCAGGACGGAACCATCGCCTCCATTCTTTCCGCTTATAACATTGATGCCGAAGCGGCGCTGTCGGAGGAATTGCAATGACAAGAAAGAAAAAGTTTGTCTCGGAATTTCAATTTTACAGCTTTCTCATTCTTATCGGAGTGGTTTTGGTATCGGTATCGATGCTCGTCGGAGTAAAAATCAGCAAAAATACGGCTCAGGATACTCTAAACAATTCAATTTCGTTTTTGGAAAACCAATGCATCGATTTCAACGATGTTATAAGGTCCGACGAAATCAAAAGTCTTGTCAGACTCACCGAAAAGGCACAAAACGTCAACTATGACCTGTCTGTGGGCGACTATTCCCATTCCGATGAATTTATAAAAGAAATAACCGATATTGATCGGCTCGAAGCGCTTTTTGTGCTCAATGAAAATTTCAATCCGGATTATCAGCATTTTGAAAACGGTAACGGCATTTCCGATTGGGAAAGCGCGGTGACCAATCCGGCCATAAGCGAAATTATCGAACACCCCTCAAAGATTTACTCCTCACGCATCGAAAAGAACGGAAAAATATATGATATATGCGCCGTTTCACGAAAGGATAAAAAGGGACTTGTCTTTGCCGTTCGTTATCAAGACAGAGACACTCTTACATCCTATCAACTTGCTCTTGAGGATATGCTCACAGGCTATGAGGAAAATTCAAACGGCAAACTTTATATAACCGACGGGCAAACCGTCATAGGCTCGACCGAGGAAAGCGACCACCGCAAGACCGCTTCGGATGTTGCCTGTATAACGGCTCTTGACGGCGTAGAGCAGCGAAAAAAGCTGACAAGAATATACGCCGATGACAAGGTATATTACGGCGGTCACTCAAGCTTTCAGGATTATCAGCTTTATGCGGTATATGAGCGAAATGACGTTTTCGCATTTTGCCACAGTCTTATGCTCGTGGCACTTGCCACCTACTGCACGCTGATGGTTTTTGTCGTGTTTATTCACAACAGCATAAGAAACCGTCACCTTGAAGAAATCAACGGCCAGTTTGAAATCATTCGCGCCGTCAGCAAAATTTATGTCACCAATATACTCGTAAATCTTAAGGCCAATCGGCTGGAGTTTTTGTACGGTGCGGGTGAATTTCCCAAATATAACAACCGCATGACCGCAAAGCAAGCCTTCGAAACGGTATTTCTCCACTATATTTCGGAAGAGGATCGGGAAAAATATCGCGAATTTTGCGACTTTTCAACCTTGAACAGCCGACTTGGCGGCAAGGAATACATTGAGTTTTCATATAAAAATCTCCGCGGCGAATGGCTCAACGACATGATAATTCCAAACGACACCTTCCCGAACGGAGACGTAAAGAGTTTTCTTCTTGTCACCAAAAGCATCGACAATCAAAAGCGGCTGGAGCTTGAATACCAACAAAAGCTTGAAATTGCGGTTGCCAACGAAAAGAGGGCAAGCCGTGCCAAAACCGATTTTCTGCGTCAGATGAGCCACGACGTCAGAACCCCCATAAACGTTATTCTCGGCATGATGGAAATCGGCGATCAAAATGCAAATAACCCGGAAAAGCTTAAATACTGCCGAAACAAGACAAGAGAGGCCGCCAACTTCCTGCTCGAGCTTGTTAACGACATTTTGACCATAAATAAGCTCGACTCGGGCAATCTTGAAATTTCAAAATCGCCGTTCTCGCTAAGCGAGGTTGCGGGAAAAATATTTTCCATAACGAAGAGTCAGGCGCAAAACAAAAACATTTCCCTTGAAAACACCGGCATGAACATAATACACGACAGCGTTCTCGGCGACTCGCTTTATGTTCAGCAAATCATACTCAACATTGTCAGCAACGCAATTAAATACAGCGACAGCGGCAGTTCGGTTAAATTCTCGGTGGATGAGATTTCCGACAACGGAAGCTTCGGCGAGTATAAATTCACCTGTATCGACAGAGGTATAGGCATGAGCGACGAATTCCAAAAGAAAATGTTCGAGCCCTTTGCTCAGGAATCCTCCGAAACGCTTTACAACCACAGCGGAATCGGCCTCGGTCTTTCGGTGGTCAAAAAACTGACCGACAAAATGGGCGGCCGCATAAACGTTATAAGCAGAAAGAATTTCGGAACGAAATTTGAAGTGTTCGTGCCCTTTGAATATGACAAATCAGAGCACAAAGCAACCCTTTGCGACACCTCGGTATCAAGAAATCTTAACGGAATCAAGGTTCTCGCGGCCGAGGATAACGAGTTGAATCTCGAAATAGTCGAGCATTTTCTCAAAAATGCCGGTGCGGAATATGTAACGGCGGAGAACGGCAAAAGGGCTGTCGAAATTTTCTCGGCCTCAAAGCCGGGTGAATTCGACGTCATTCTTATGGACGTGATGATGCCGGTCATGAGCGGAACCGATGCCGCGCGGGCCATTCGTTCTCTGAACCGTCCCGACGCAAAAAGCATTCCCATTCTTGCCATGACGGCCAATCTTTTTGACGAGGACATTGCCGAATGCTTAAATGCCGGCATGAACGGGCACATTGCAAAGCCCATTTCCCAAAACAGTCTTGTTGCGGCCGTCCTAAAAATTTTGAAAGGCGGAAAATAAATTGGAGCTTAAAGAATTTTATCAAGCAATCGGTTCGGATTTTGACGAAATTTTCAAACGTTTCGGCAACGAACAGCTCATACTTAAATTTGTCAAAAGCTTTGAAAAGGACAAAAGCTTTTCCGAGCTTTGCGAAGGATTTGAAGAGAAGGACATCGAAAAGGCCTTCCGCGCCGCCCACACGCTCAAGGGCGTCAGCGTAAATCTCGGCTTTTCCGAGCTTTATGCGGCTTCAAGCGAGCTGACCGAAGTATTAAGGGCAAAAACCTTCGACGGCTCCTCCCCTCTTTTCGAGAAGGTGAAGGAGCAATATAACAAGGTTATTTCGGGACTTCGCAGCCTGTAAATTTTTCTTTAATCCAATAAAAAAATCCTTGAAAAATTCTTTTATGTATGTTATAAACATATTGTAAAAGGAATTTTAAAGGCAAATTTGTCGAAAGACAAAGACGCAAAGCCACGGTGTCTAAACATCATTTGATGCACGATCGGCCGGCTGCAAACACTTTTTTGTGTGTGCGGTCGGCCTTTTTGCTTTTACAAATTCTTGAAGATATATTTATTGGGGAATAAATTCCCCTGACAGGCCTTTTTAAAGGCCCGGGAGAAACAGATGAAAAGTATTTTCGATGAGCTGAAAAACGCCCTCGGATGCCAATATATTTCCGACATAAAAAACGAACGTCCGCTTATAATTCTGAATGCCATCGGCCGCATGGAGCTTTCGGATTACAGTCTTTCCGAGCTTTCCGGCCTTTCGGGATATATTTCGGAAAATGAAGTCTGCTTTGAAAATCATCTTCACGCGGGAGAGCATTTTAAAAGACAGCTTGCGGATTTATCGAACACGGAGGTTGAAGAATGAAACGGTCCCCTTTCGGCAAGGTTATGGTTGCCGTGGGAGGCGTGCTTTGTGCGCTGCTTCTCGTTATCCTTGCCTGTAATGTTACAATTATCATAAAAGGAACGGTAAATCCCGACAAGCCGCCCACAGTTTTCGGCGTTGCGCCGATGGTTGTGCTTTCCGGCTCCATGAGCGGAACGGCCGAGGATCACATTGAGGTCGGCGACCTGATTTTCTGCACAAAGCCCGACATCGACAGTCTTAAGGAGGGAGACATAGTTTCTTTTATGGACAACAGAACGGTTGTCACCCACCGAATCGTCAAAATCGAGCAGCAGGACGGACAAAAGCTTTTCACCACAAAAGGCGACGCCAACAACATTGAGGACTCTCCGATTTCGGCCGACAAGATAATCGGCAAATATAAAGGAAGAATTCCCAAGCTCGGCGACTTTGCCATGTTCCTTCAAACGCCCCTCGGCATGGCGGTCTTTATCGGTATTCCCGTCTGCGCCTTTATAATTTACGACATTATACGCCGTCAGCGCCAGGCAAAAAAAGGCAACGACGAAACCGAAGAGCTTAAAAAGGAGCTCGAACGGCTTAAAGCAGAGAAGGCTCAAAACGACCGAGAAGGTCAGTAAAAATTTAAGGTTATATTTTTGCGTGGCCGACGCCACAGGTTGCCTCGCAATTCTATACAGCGGCTTTTCGCCGCAAAAATACAGCAAATTGATATATTAGGAGGATTTTTAAAATGACTAAGAAGAATAACCCAACAATGAAAATCGCCGCAGTGCTTGTTGCGCTGGTACTCATCACTTCCTGCTTTGTCGGAAGCACTTTTGCTAAGTATGTAACAAACGGAGACCTTACCGGCAGCGCAAGAGTTGCAAAATTCGGTGTAAACGTAACCTCAAACGGCTCCATGTTTGCCAAAGAATATGATACCGATACCCAGAACATAGTTGCAACCATTGCAAAGTCCGTTGTTTCCACCGATAACGTTGTTGCCCCCGGTACCAAAGGCGACGCCGTAAGCACCACTCTCAGCGGAACTCCCGAAGTTGCCGTCAAAGTTGATTACGATGCCACCGGCGACATTGTTCTTAATGATAATTGGAAAAAAGCGGACGGTTCATTCTACTGCCCCCTCACATTCAAGATTTCCACTTATGACGACGGGCTTGATGAAACGGTAAACGAAGTATACTCCGGCAAGGATTATAACTCGAAAGAGGCTTATGTCGCAGCAATTGAATCTGCCATTAAGAAATATAGCAGAACTTATCCCGCCGGTACTGATTTGTCGACCGTAGCAAAGCACTCGCTTGCAGTTTCTTGGGAATGGCCTTTCTCCACCGACGAAAATGACGCCAACGACACCTATCTCGGAGATCAGGCCGCCGAGGGAAAAGCCGCAACCGTGTCCATTCAGGTAACCACGACCGTAACCCAGATTGACTGATTATTTCAAAACATAAAAGCATAGTCTCATCTCAATCTTATTTAATCTCAATTCCCGGAGCCTCCGTCATGTGGCGGGCGGAGGCCCGGTATATAATCGAAAGCCTTTTTTAAGACTCTCGATTATGTGCCGGAAAAAAGAAAGGAGCGAAGGACTTGAAAAGGGTTAAAAATTTCGAACGATTCCTCATCCCCTCCCTTGTTCTGCTTTTTATTCTTCAAGTGCTGCTGCTCCCCGCCGCTCTCGGTGTGACGTTTGCCTCCCGTTCGGTAAATCCCGAGCACACGCTGACCTATACGCCCGGCTCCCTTGAATTTGACAGCGACACCGAGCTTTACGAAAACGGTTCTGCCAAGCTTTCGCTTTTTGAAACGGCATATCAAAACGCCGAGGCGCAAAACGGGCAAAAAATAATAGCTCCCGGAACCGATAAAAACAGTATCATCCGTCTTAAAAACGAGTCCGGCGGAGAAATTTCCTACACCGTCGTGCTCTGGTCAAAGGACACGGCCGCCGAGAGGACAGCCGCCGTATCTCTTTCGGGAGACGGTTTTTCGGACGCCGAAAACGCTCTCCTTCCCTCCGACATTGACCAAAATTCGGTCATAAGAGCTGTGAGCGGAACGGTTTCCTCAAAAAATGTTCAGGATTTTGATATAAACTGGGTTTGGGATTTTGAAAATCAGCAGAATTCCGTCGCACGGGACAAAATCGACACCGCCCTCGGAAACAAGTCGGCCGACGGTAATCCCGACGAGCTGACGGTCGGTTTTTATATCATCGTAAACGACGGCAATTCATACGTCACTCCCGAAATTCCCAAAACAGGCGACAAATCGGCGGTTTGGGGATTCGGAGCGTGTTTTGTGCTCAGTCTTTGTATAATTTCGGGTCTTGTAATCGACAGGAGAAAAGCAAAAAAATATGAAAACTAAAAGATTTCTATCCCTTTTAGGTAAAATTTTCGGGACGGTCTTGACGGTTGTTTTGGCGGTTATGCTTGTCCTTAACATATACGTCGCGGCCGCCCGTAACATTTTCGGGAAAAATAATCCCACCGTTTTCGGAT
>OLPF01001851.1_pt1 | contig 15816 bp, 18 predicted proteins | sample 1673121 | NCBI WGS metagenome assembly OLPF01 (sample SAMEA3136756, study PRJEB25190) | human gut metagenome
CCGCGGGCTATGGCCAGCTGCAGGCGGCGTGCCGCAGGATCGCTCCGTGCCCCACGGGCGGCGCCATGGTGACGCGGGGTTTTGATTTGCCCTCGCGTTGGATTATTCATGCGGTGGGGCCGCGCTGGATAGATGGCCACCATGGCGAGGAGGGCCTGCTGCGCCGCACTTATCGCTCGGCACTTGACCAGGCGGCTCGACTGCGGGTTACAAGCGTCGCCTTCCCGCTCATCTCTGCGGGTATCTACGGCTATCCTCCTGCCGCTGCTCTCAACGTAGCGTGCGAGGAGATCGAGCACTTCTTGAGCGATCGGGCCGGTACCGCCGCTGGAGACATGCATGTGGTGCTTGCTATATACGATCGCCGGGCCTTTGCGGCGAGCCTCGATTGTTATGACGAGGTGGCGCTGTGCATTCAAGATGCCCAGGGTGAGGAATCCTTTTTCGCATGCGACAGCGCCGTATGCGCGCAAGCCGCGGAGAAGTCTTGCGATCTCGGCTTTGGTCCCGGTTTCGACCTTGACCTTGACCTTCATGCCCTCGCCGCCCCTGCCGTGGCGTCGCGCCGTCAAGCTCGTGCATGCGCCCCGCGCGCAATTGACGAGACAGAGATCGCCGAGCTGCTCAATAAACTCGATGCCTCATTCTCGCAGACGGTCCTGTCGCTTATCGATGTCCGCGGTCTGACTGACGTCGAGGTCTACAAGCGCGCGAACCTTTCGCGCCAGCTCTTTAGCAAGATTCGCCGAGACCAAGGATACAAACCCACCAAGGCTACGGCGGTGGCGCTCGCCATCGCGCTCGAGCTCTCGCTTGATGAGTACAATGACTTGCTCGAGCGTGCCGGCTTTAGCCTTTCCACGTCGTCGAAGTTCGATGTGATCGTCCGCTACTTTATCGAGCGCGAATGCTATGACATCTACAAGCTTAACGCGATGCTCTTTGCATTTGACCAGCCGCTTTTGGGGTCGATGTAGCCTTACATGGCGCCTCGCACCGCGCCCCGTGCCATTGTGGCTCTGCGTCCACGGTCGCATCGATGTCGCTTGACGGTTTACCTCTCGCGGCACCTCGCCTCCTATCTTTGAGATAGGCGGACGGGCATCGGGCCCTCCGCACACCTTAAGGAGGCAATCATGAAGAAGAACCTGACCGAGCTCGTATTCATCCTCGATAAAAGCGGCTCTATGTGGAACCTGTCAGACGACACCATCGGCGGGTACAACGCGCTGCTTAAGCAAAACAAGATGATGGAGGGCGAGGCCCTCGTATCCACGGTGCTGTTCAATCACAAATCGCAGGTGCTGCACGGTCGCGTACCCATCGAGGACGTGGTCCCGTTGACCTCGCGAGATTACGTGCCGAGCGGATGTACAGCGCTTCTTGATGCCGTGGGCGGCGCGATTCATTATCACGAGCACGTGCAGCGCATTTTGCCGCCCGAGTTGCGCCCTGAGCACACCCTGTTTTGCATCACTACCGACGGCCTCGAGAACGCGAGCAAGGAGTACAGCTACGCTCGGGTCAAACACATGATCTCGGCGGCACAGGAACGCGGCTGGGAGTTCATGTTTTTGGGCGCCAATATCGATGTTGCCAAAGAGGCGGACCGTTTGGGCATCCGCGAAGATCGGGCCATGCCATACGAGCCGACGCCCGCGGGCAAGATAAATATAGCACAGAAGAAGAAATGTTTGATCTAATACATGAAATGAGAAAAAGAGTGTTTACAAGTAAATCTTTTTCAAATGAGCATATAATAGGTGCAATATTATTTGAAAAAACTATGTTATCAAAAGTAGATGGAAAATTTACAGCAGATTATTTATGGGATGAAAAAAAGATAGTTTCCTTCTTAAAAATAGATAAAGGATTAGACGAACTACAAAATGGTGTAAAATTAATGAAAAATATTGAAGGACTATCAGATAAGCTAAGAGAGGCAAAAGAGAAAAACATATTTGGTACTAAAATGAGATCTGTTATATATGAAGCAAATGCAGAGGGAATAAAACGAATAGTAGATCAACAATTTGAAATTGCAAAAACTATATGTGATGCAGGACTTGTCCCTATTATAGAACCTGAAGTTGATATACATTCAGCAGAAAAAGAAAAATGCGAAGAAATTTTAAAAGAGGAAATAAAAAATAAATTGGCTACTTGGAATAGTGAAGATAAAATAATGTTTAAATTTACTATACCATCTGTTGCAAATCATTATCTTGATTTATATGATTTTGAATGTGTAGTAAGAATAGTGGCACTTTCAGGTGGATATGATATAGAAGAAGCAGTAGAATTATTATCAAAAAATAATAAAATGATTGCAAGCTTTTCAAGAGCATTATTACAAGACTTAAATGTAAATCAAAGCAGTGAAGAATTTGATAAAAAATTAGAAGAAGTAATCTTAAAAATATATAACGCTTCAATAACATAAAGTATTATGAGGGATAGAGATGATAAAATTAGTATTAGTTAGACATGGCCAAAGTATGTGGAATTTAGAAAATAGATTTACTGGATGGACTGATGTTGAACTATCAGAAAATGGCGTAAAAGAGGCCAAAGAAGCAGGTAGAGTATTAAAACAAAAAGGTTTTTTATTTGATATTGCATTTACTTCTGTTTTAAAGAGGGCTAATGATACTTTAACATATATACTAAAAGAAATGGGAGAAGAAAATATACAAGTAAAGAAAAGTTGGAAATTAAATGAACGTCATTATGGAGCTTTACAAGGCTTAAATAAAGATGAAACAAAGAAAAAATATGGTGAAGAGCAAGTTTTACTTTGGAGAAGAAGCGTAGATTTAAGACCTCCAGAGCTTGACGAATCAGATCCAAGATATCCAGGAAACGATCCAAAATATAAGGAGCTTAAACCAGAAGAACTTCCTAAGACTGAGAATTTAATAGATACAATAAAAAGAGTAATAGACTATTGGAATAAAGATATAGAAAAAGAACTTCGAAAAGGTAAGAATGTAATAATTGTTGCTCACGGTAATAGTTTGAGAGGACTTATTAAATATCTTGACAATATGACGGATGATGAAATAATGAAATTAGAAATTCAAACAGGTAATCCAATATGTTATGAATTAGATGATAATTTAAAACCAATAAGACATTATTATTTGAAAGATTAATAAAAATATTAAAAATAAAAACAGCCATGATTTTTTATGGTTGTTTTTTTGTAATATAAAACTAATATTATTATAATTTATTATATTCTTCATCACTTACAGCTTCGCACCATTCATTTGATGTTTCTTCTCCTGGTACTTCAACAGCTATATGACTAAACCAAGAATCTTTTTTAGCACCGTGCCAATGTTTTACATTTGCTAGAAATACGTTACATTTTTTAGGATCAGTTAGTGGATTTAAATATGAGTTTCCAATAAAGAATTTTACAAAATCTTTATTTGGAGTACCAATCCCAAATATGTTTTCTTCTTCAAAATTATTTTTCATTATAAAATCCCCTTTTTATATATCAATTAAATAATAGCATAATACTATATCTAGCATAGTTGATTTATAGGTGTTGTAGAAATAAAAGTATGTTTAAGAAAGTTAACACCTCTTTTTTCTAACGTATTATATATCATAAAAGTAGATAATTATTAACTAATTATCTACTTAGAATTTATATTTCTTTGATCCATTTGTCAATTTCTTGTTTACTAGTAACTAGATTATCTGTATAGCTTTCAAATACAATATTCATGCCCTTTTCAACTTCTGAATTAGGACATAAAGTTTCTATATCCTTAAATGTTTTTCCAAGCCAACCTGCATTAGTAGCAAAAGGGTATATTTTCTTTCCCGATAAATCATATTTTTTTAAAAAAGAAGTTATAACAGGGCAAATTGTATACCACCATACAGGAGATCCAATTATAATTTTATCATATTCTTTTAGATCAATTCCTATATCGTTTATTTCTATATATTTATCTTTTATGGAATTATTTTGATATTCGGCTACTACCTTATCATAATCGTTAGAAAAAGGTATTTTAGGCGTAATCTCTAATATGTCACAATTTAAATTATTTTTAATTGCGTTAGCTATCTTTTTTGTATTTCCTGTGTAACTATAATATACTATTAAAGTTTTCATTTTAATTTACTCCTTACTATTATATATTTCATCTATTATAGGAAATGTATCCATACTTTTGCCCAACATGTATAAAATGTAAGTTGAGTTACCATTTCTACCATTTCCTCTTTTGTAATTCCGTGTTTCATTCCAAGCTTTATATGTGATTTTAGTTTGTGCAAATAATCCTTGTGCCCTAAGAGCACTTATTGTTATCATACTTCTATCTCTAAGAGATAATTTATCTTCTCTTGAAAACCTTACAAAATAATACGTCATCATTTAATCTAGCAAATTCTGGTGCTAAATTTCCAAGTATATCTCTTCCAGTAGTTTGTTTCATAATAACCAATCCTTTCTATAATAAATTTAGGCTAGTTAACCAACTTTTAATTTCTGTGTCACTAGCACTTGAACTAAATCTTTTTCCCTCAAGCCAATTTTCTGAACCTAACTATTAACTTTTTAATGGTTAGGTTTTTTATATAAATAGTTATTTATGTTATAATATTTACATTTCTCACTTCATGTCGTGTTAATTGATATATAATTAATATAAAATATTAATGAAAGGGGGAGTATGTATGGACCAAAAAAAGATAGGAAATTTTTTAAAGGAATTGCGTAAAGAGAAAAATATAACTCAAGAAGATCTTGCAGAAGAGTTGAATGTTTCAAATAGAACTGTATCTAGGTGGGAAAATGGCAATAATATGCCAGATATTAGCCTGCTTACTCAGATAGCTCAATTTTATAATGTTAGTATTCCAGAAATTGTGGACGGAGAGAGAAAAAATGAAAGTAAGAATCAAAGTGAAATAGATACCGCAGTGAAAATGGCTGAATATAGTAAAAATGAAGTAAAAATAGAAAAGAAAAAGGTAGCAAATATATTTTTTATGGCCTTTGGGATATTTATAATAATTTCCGCATTTGCAATATTTCCAAATGATAGCGGTTGGGGAGGTAAATATTCAATTATTGGTGCTATTATCTTTATTATTTCATTTTACTTTAAAATAAAATCAGTAGTTGCAAATAAATTCTTACAAATTTTTGCTGTTGTTTTATGTATTGTATCATTATTTGGAATATTCACTGTAACAGATTATATAGCGGTTTCAGAATACCACCAAGTTCCAAGATTTGCTTATGAAAAGATATATGGAGATGAACAGGTAGAATATAAAACTTTATTTTATACAGTTATTCAAAATAATGTATGTAAGTTAAATAGTCAAGTAGAAATAATAAAATAGTGTCAGTGTAAAATGTCATGCAATGATTATAATTTTTGAGTGTTGAAGAAAAATTAAGGGGTACTGAAAAACATTTTAACTTTTTGAAAGTAGAGAAGTAATAAAAATTTTAAAAAATATTGACTTGTAGTAAACATTAAGTTGTATAATATACAGGTAGGAAAAATTATGAGAAAAGATTTAGGAAGTAAAATGAATTTTTTGCCACTTCCAGTTTTAATGATTGGAACTTATGACAAGGATGGAAAAGCAGACGTAATGAGCGCTGCATGGGGAGGAATACATGATTATGGAAAAATATATATTTCTCTTTCTAAGCATAAAACAACAGATAATTTAGAGCTTAAAGGTGCTTTTACTGTTGGGTTTGCTACTAAAAATACTGAGAAAATATCAGATTATTTTGGTGTAGTATCAGGAAATGCTGAGGATAAAATATTAAAGTCTGGAGTACATGTTATAAAATCAAATTTTGTTGATGCACCAATAATTCAAGAGTATCCATTGACGCTAGAATGTATAGTAGAATCATTTAAAGATGGATTAAAATTAAAAGATTAGGTAAAAGTAGCACGCATTTGTGCTACTTTTTTTATACTTTACAGTACATCATGTGACCAGGTAGATTGATTTTTTTATATTTGATTTATAATAACGTAAGATGTTATTATGAGATTAAGTGAGGTAATATTAATATGAATAAAAGTCAAATTGAAGAAAAACTAACTAGATGTTTTAAGAAATTCTACAGTAGAGGAACTTAAAGAATATGATGTAAAAAATGAATGGAAAGATAAATTTAGAAAGCATGTAGAAATTGAAAATAGAATATTTTTTACAAATGAGGATATTACAAATTTTAACAGTTATAAAAAAATATTGCTTTATAAAAGATTAGCAAGTAATTTAGATATTGATTGTGATGTTAGTTTAAGAAGTGTTATGGTATATATGATTACCTTCGATTATGTTCTTAATGACAATAGAAAACTGCAAAATCAGATGAACTCTAAAAATAAGTATTGCTTAACTAATGGAATAAACTTTGACTATCGTGGTGATACGATGAATTCCTTTAAGCAAATCGTAGATTGTTATTTAAAATTTTTAAAAAGTAATTCTAAATATAAAGAAGAGTATTTTATTGAGGTTAAAAAATTTCTGGAATTAAACCATACAGTTGGAAATTTTATTCCAGTTCCATTCAAAAGTTTTGGTAATAAGAAATATGCATCTTTTAATCAAAAAAGAAATTTAAAACTTGGAGATTATTGGGATTTAACTATTTATTATATATATAATTGGTATATTAGTGAAGATAAAAAATACTTGATAAAATTGGTTGGAAAGTCAGAAGATTATTTGATCGTAGTAAAGGAATGGTTAAAAGAGTTTGGTAGTGGTATTAAGGGAAGGAAAGAATTTGTAGATAAGAATTATTTGAAAGATTCTTTTATTGATGGGCAATATAAACCTCTTGAACTTTGGAAAGGACATTTTAGCGGTAAAATAAAACCTACAAAAATTGAAGATTGTGAAGAGTTTTTTTCTAATGTCTCAAAATGGATTAAAATAAGAGGAGAAAAAATATCTAAAGAGATAAAAATCAGGTTAGAAAAAGAGAATTTTAATAATGATCAAATAATAAAAGAGATTTTTTAATAGGAGAGAAAAATGAAGAAGTAAAGCTAGTATTAAATTCTATAATGGTATGCTGTAGATTTTAAAGTATACTTTAGAGTATATCTATTTTAAAAGAGTAATAATTATGTATTGTAAAATGTTAGATATAATTTTACTCAACTTTTTAAAAATAATTAAAGAGGGAAAAAGGAATATAAATTTATTTTTATATATTAAGTAAATATTAAAAAATAGACGTGAAATGTTGACATAAATAAAAAATGTGCTATAATAAAGATGTACTTAACGAGAGTACCTTTAAAATAATTTTGAAAGGAGTGGGTTTGCATAATTAGAGCCCCCGTTTTAAACTTAAGTTATAGTTAATTTGAAACAGCGGCTGCAGGTAATAGGCCTCAAACGATCAGCGATCAGAGGGCTAATGGAAATTAGACTATATTTATAGTCTACGTAAAACAGATGGAGGAACTTATGAAAATAAGAGACCAGCCTTAGTAACTTACTTCACATGTTTGTTTTTCGGCGACAATTTCAAATACTTTGAAAGTGAGGCTCTTGTATGATCAGAGCACCCGAAGGCGTAAGCGCATAAGATACAGCGGCAAGCTAGCTCAAACAGACAGCGGTCTAAAAGCTGAATTAAATATAACTAGGATATCCTAACGTATATTTTATTCATAGCAGATTATTCTATCACATTAGAACTTACTTTCAGGCAATTTAAAAGGTGCATAGCTAAGTTCTATAAATAAAAAAGGTGAATCTCAATAGAGATTCGCCTTTTGTCATGGTTGTAGATTTTTTTTTGGAAAAGAACTTTTTTAGTCGCTTTTTTTTCACTATTTGAACATAAACATTGACACAATGTCATAATTTGATACGCAACAAAGAAGTCTATATCAAAAAGCTGGGTAGCTCCCCAAGTTGCAAACAGTATAATTGCCAGGGAAACAACTGTAACTAGTATTGTAATAACAGATATTGCACCTATTTCTTCTGTAACACATTTTTTAGCAAAACTTACAATTATGCAAATCACAGGACATGCTAACACAATAATAATGTTAGTACCGAGGTGAATGTACAAAAATGCTTTTCCCTGTTTAGTCCAGCCAAACACACCTGATATTAGAAAACTTAAACCAAAGCAGATAAACCATAAAGCAAATTTTCTTAACATAATTATGCACTCCAATTTTTTTTATTGTTGTTTTATTGTTATATATGTAAACTAAAAAGTAAAAATAATGCTTAGAAATAAGCATTATCCGCAGACTTTTATATTTCTCACACTAATGTATAAAAAAGCGTACTTTCTAGGAATTAAGTATTTAATTATTCTTAAATAAATAAAAAAACTTAAATTCAAAAAATAAATTCAAAGAAAAGACTGTTGAACAAAATATTTTTTTATACTTTGTCAACAGTCTGAAATGAATCAGATTTTATCCGATTCATTTATTTTGTTATACGTTTCTTGTGGCTGCAAACATTTGAACTGTAGCATAAGCTACAGTACTTGGTTCGGCATATACTGCAGTTCGATATTTAAATCTGTAATCGCAGTAGTTAGAAGATAACCAGTCGCTAGTATAATTAAAGCCTGCATATGTATATCCAGAACTATTGATATATGTGTTAGGATATTCATATAATTGCACTTCTAAATATTGACCGGAGTTGAATCCATTAGTACAATACCATGTAAACCCCCATTTTAACTGATTACCGTCACAAGTCCAATATGAACCAATGTTAGATGTATAAAATGTAAATTCATTCCATTTGCGGTAGGATTCAGGCGAGGTACTTGCTATATCTCGAGTAGAATTGGTGTCACATTTAAGAGGCACGGAGTATAGATTATAGTTCTTTGCTTCTTCTTTTGCAATTCCAAGCACTGATAAGGCTTTTTCATAGTCTTCATCATTTTCGTTGATTATTGTCCAATTGCTATCAGTAGTATTAACAGTTTCTGCAAATACTGGAATGGCAAATAAATTTGAACAAGTTATTGCCATGGTAATTAACAAACAAACAATTTTACAAAAATGTTTGTTGTTACTATGCTTAAACTTAAACATAAAAAACCTCCTAGTAAGTAATTGATTATAAGTTACATTAAAATGATAACTTAATTGGGTGGTCTTATTTTATTCATATAACTTTCTCCTTTCATGTTAGTTAACATTAAATAAAGAATATAATGTAGATAAATTATACAATATTATTTATATTTTGTAATAATAAGTAGAATAAAGTAGAAAAAAATAGAATTGTTTTTGTTTTTTATTATTGAATATAAATAATCTACGTAATATAATAATTTTAGGTGAGAATTTTGAAAAAAGTAATTATTATAATAATATCTGCTTTGATAATATCAGCGTTAATAGTATTATATGTTTATACTTATTATAATAAAAATATGGAAAATGTAGCGATTTATGAAGAAGAAATTAATAAAATATATGAAGAAAATTTTATTAATGAAGAAGATTCAACATTATATTCTAGTAAATCTCCCATTGTTCCAATAGGTTTTAAAAAAGTAGAAACTGAATTGGCATCTTGGAAAGAAAATGATGATGGTACAATTTTAGGATGGAATAATGGTTTAGTAATTGAAGATGATTATGGAAATCAATTTGTATGGATTCCAGTTGAAAATATAGAAGATTTTAATAAAATTGAAGGATATTATGGCGGAGAAATACAAAATTATATCAGTAATTGCAATGAGGCAGATTATAATAATAAGACAATTGAATCAATAGAATTATATAAAAGTGTAAAAAAATATAAAGGTTTTTATATTGCAAGATATGAAGCAGGAATAGACGATATATATCAAAAACATGTGCAGGATGGCTCTATAAAACCTTTGTCAAAATCTAACGTGGCTGTTTGGAATAAAATTATTTGGGGGTCTGCCTATGATTATGCATTAGATGGTGTACAAGGAAGTGATACTGAAAGTGGAGCAGTTAAAGTTGCGCGTTCAATGTATCCAAATGTGAATTATTTAAGTGAGTATAAGTTACCTAAAGACTTACAAAATAATACAGGTGTTATATCAACACTTTGTTATGGAGTACAATGGGATGCTGTTATGAGATTTGTATCTGATATTGATAATCCACATACTAATACTAAATATATAGTAGATAGTACTAATATGGGGTGGTATGCTTTTAATTCAAAATCTACTTTGCAACTTACAGGAGTAAGTGTTGATTCTAATAATTCAAATTGTATTAAAAATATATATGATTTAGCAGGTAATGTTTATGAGTGGACAATGGAAAGTTATAAAAATAATTATAGAATATATAGAGGCGGAATGTATGAAATGGGTAATGTAAAACCATCTGCTTCAACACGAGCACATGCAATACCTAATATTTTTAATGGCGCTTCTACGATAGGGTTTAGAGTAGCTTTATATATAAAATAAAAGAATAATATGTATTTAAACTGTATAAGGGTTAAAATACATATTATTTTTTATAATTTTTTGCTATATAGAAGATTTCACTTATAAAATTTTTAGATGTTATTTTGTCGGTATAGAAAAATTTGTTTAGAATATCACTATCTGTATATTTGTTAACATTTAATATACATTTATCTATTGCCCATTTTACATGTAAATAAGATTTTAAATTATTCTTTTTAGCAATTTTGGGATATAAGTTTGTTTCTAAAGGAGTTATTAGTTTGTTTTCTTTTAAACATTCTTGTATACATTGTAATATATAATTATATCCAATTGTACATTTATTAAACGAAAAATTACTCAATAGTTTAATTAAATTATTATCTATTTCAAAATTATTAATATCAACATTTATTTGATTTATTGCTTCAAAAAGACTTTCTAATGAAAAAGGTTTTATAAAAACTCTTTCTATTGGTAAATTTAATTTCATGAAATCTGTTAATAGTTTATTATCACCAGTCATTAAAATTATTTTAGGAAGTATTTTACTATTTTTTAACATAGATATTAATTCTACACCATTTAATTTAGGCATTTGTAAATCTAATAATATTAAATCAGGATTATTATTTATTAAATATTTATATGCTTCTTCTCCGTTTGCTGATATATTTGTAAATATATATTCAGTTTCACCTTTACTTTTTACATAGTTTATTATATTTAATGTAAATTCAATATTATCATCAACAATTAATATTTTTAGCATTAAATCACCTTTGAAAATTATATAATAATAATTTATAGAATTCAATCTAAATTTTTTTATAATAAATTAAAATAAATTTATTTTTCTACTTTTTTCTACTTTATTCTACTTATTATTACAAAATATAAATAATATTGTATAATTTACTTACATTATATTCTTTATTTAATGTTAATTAACATGAAAGGAGAAAGTTCTATGAACAAAATAAGATCGCCCAATTAAGTTATTATTTCAATATAACTTATGACTTATACCTAATTACTTATGAGGAGGTTTTTGTATGTTATTATGCAAAAATAAATTAAAGATTTTTTCGGTAATATTATCTTTAATTGTTGCTACAACATTTATATTTCCTATACGAGTATCGGCGGAAGCTACAATTGACCAAATGCTTTTAAAAAGTCAGGAGTGGCTTAATGATACTTATGGAGATAAAGTTGGTTTTGGTAGTGTTGTTGAAGATGGTATTAGCAGAAGAAGTACAGTTAATGCTTGTATAAGAGCATTACAGATAGAGCTTGGTATAACTGAAACCGCTAATAATTTTGGCAATACTACAGTAAGTTACTTTAATGCTCAGTATCCTAATGGCGTTATCCAGCAAGAATATCCTTCAGATGAAGAAAGTAATATTTATGGGATCATACAGTGTGCTTTATGGACAAAAGGCTATTCTACAGGAGCTAATTTTATAACTAAGCACTTTTATGATGGTACAGGCAATGCTATAATACGGTTAAAATCTGATATGGGATTTACAAATAGTAATTCAACCGTTACACTAGACATAATGAAAGCTTTGCTTTCAATGAATTATTATGTTACAGTGAGTGGTGGTAGCAGTCAGATAAGACAGATACAGCAGGAGCTCAATCGAACTTATCCGAGCTATGTCGGTATTATTCCTTGTGATGGAGTATATACTAGAAGTATGAATAAAGCATTAATTATAGTACTTCAGGCTATAGAGGGATATAGTGTAGAAGATGCTACCGGTAATTTTGGAAATGGTACAAAAGCAAATCTCCCGCTTGACTTAGAGCAGTTATCACTTCAAAATGTTCAAAAGTATTATCAGTGCATAAAATTAATACAGTATACACTTTGTTGCAATGGCTATGGCGCAAGTATTGATTTGAATAATACTAATTGGAATAATACTCTTTCAAATGTGGTAAGGGAATTTCAGGGTGATATGAATATATCTCAGACAGGAACAATGAATGTCGATACATGGATGGCTTTATTATTAAGTAAGGGGAATCCAGATAGGTCATGTGTTGCCTGTGATACAAGGTTTGAAATGACGCAAGAAAGAATTGATTATCTGAAAGCCAATGGTTATACAACCGTTGGAAGATATTTAACTGGCGGAGATTTTAAGCAGTTAAGAGAAGATGAACCTCAAAGAATACTCAATAATGGACTGTCTTTCTTTCCTATATTTCAAGAATCGGGTACTGATTTGACTTATTTTACAGCCTCTAGAGGTTCTCAAGATGCTATTACTGCGACAAATGCTGCACAGAGTTTTTCAATACCTAACGATAATATAATATATTTTGCAGTTGATACAGACCCTACTGATTATCAGATTCAAACTTATATTCTTCCATATTTTGAAGCTCTTTCAGAACAGATGTCATATTATCAAATAGGTGTATATGGTACGAGAAATGTTTGTGCTCAAGTTATGGATGAAGGATATGCAGTAACTTGTTTCGTAAGTGATATGTCAACTGGATATAGTGGCAATATGGGATTTAAAATGCCGGGAAATTGGAATTTAGACCAGTTTGCTGAAATCCAGGTGACTACTGCGAGTGGAACATGGGATTTGGATAAAGTTTCTTATTCTGGAAAATTTTCAACAGTTACTAAGCTATCTATGTATAAATATGGTAATACTATATCAATAAATGGTAGAAATACTGGTGATGAATTTTCTGTTCCAGATGGTGCAACGTTAATGAGATATAAAATAGTTTTGGAATCTACAGTAGACCCTGCAGTCGCACTTGATGTGTCTTTAGAAAAGCATGTCGTAGATGTTGAACAGGATATAAATGAATTTGTTACAATGCATAGGGATTTACATCTAACTACTATTGGTAATGATGAAATTTTAACGTGTGTTGAATCCTATTCAGATTGGATGAGTGTTTCAGATTTATTAGGGTATAGGTTTCAGTATTATTGTTATGATCTTAATTCTCCGGTCTATGGTGAAGAACCATCGTATTCAATGTTTTATGAAGATGGTCAGGCTAATGTATCGGTATATTTAGAGTTTCAATATTAAATATTTGTAATATACCTTTTTAAAGTTTCAATAAAAAATAGCAAAAAGTAATCTTTTTGCTATTTTTTACTGAACATCTATTTTATATAAGTAATATTTTTCAAAAGTATTATTTTCATCTGTTATTAGAATTTTGTAACCTAATATAGATTTTCCTTTATTAGCAGTATTTATAGATATCATTTTATTTTTGTTTTCATTTTTATAATAGAAAGGGCTTGAATACATTATTTCGTATGTTCCATTTTCTCTGAAGCTTACAGTCTCAAGTATAGTAAAATTCAAATCATCACTGGGATATCCTAGTCTGCTAATTTGTAAATTAGCTAATACATTTTCATTTAAATCGAATTCCAATATTTCTGTTTTTAATTCATTCCATAATTGATTAAAATAAGAATTTTTATAATCTTTTGAGGAATTTTCATCGATACTTAGATATTGTACATTTTTAGAGCAAGTAATAGTTTTATTATTAATTGTCATATATAATTCTTCGCCTTTTTCCCAGAGTTTTTCCTGTTCTTCAATTTTAACTTTCTCTTGGTCTTCCAATTCCTTTTGTTTTGTCTTCTTTTCTTTATTTATACTATTAAGACTAATAGTAGATTCTTTAAATTTATCTTTATTATTCATATTAATTATTTCTAATGTTATAAAAACTGCTAATATTACTATTAGTAATATAAAACTGAATAGTATTATAATATTTTTTTTCATAAAATTCTGTAATGTTTTCCAACCTTCAATATATTTTTTTGTGCTTCTTCTTCCTTCAAATCCATTTCCTACACGAACTAACACTAAAGTTTCATTTAAATTCTCTAGTTTGCAATTGTTTACAATCATTCTTAACCATAAATAATAATCTTCCAAATATAACAAACTTTGATAACCACCTGAATTAACTAAAGCTTCTTTCTTTATACAAACCGTTACATGATTCATTGGATTTCTTTTTTTTCCCATTTTAACTATATCTTCATGATTCATTGGGCAAACTCTTAACCTTTTATTTTCTTCATCAATAGATTTTTGAAATTCAGCAATATTTCCTCCTAAAACATCAATATTTGAATGTTTTTCTATGTAATTAATTTGTTTTTCAAATTTATTTATTATTTACTTTTTGTTGTTTCATTACTAATACTGTTTGATGTTATGTTATTTTGTGTTGTATTATTTTCTTGATGTTCTTGCATGTAAACTGCTGAATATAACATTTCTTTATTTAATGATAATTTGCTAACAAGTTTACCCATTATATTAAAAACACATGCAACTATCAATATTAGCATTCCAATTTTTTTCCAATATTTTGCAAGCATAACACTTTTCTCCTTAAAAAAATTACATATTAATTATACTTTTATTTCTAAAAAAAGTCAACTAAAAACCTAATAAATTATGTTTCTTTTGGTTATATTAAGTTTGATAGTTATTTTATTAATAGGTTTATAGGTATTTCCTTTTTATAAAAACCTAAATATATATTAAGGATCTGATTTTATTATGAAAAATAGATATTGGGTTATTTTAATAATATTTTTAATTGTAATAATAGGTTTAGGTGTTTATTTTTCAATAAAAAATAATACAAATAATCAACAAGCTGAATATGAAGCGAATAAAACTTCTTCAAACAGCCCTAATAATGCATCTGAAAATGATACTACTCAGTCTAATGAAGAAAATAATGAAAAAAATGCTGAACCTAACTCAAACACAGAAAATCCTGATAATCCAGATAACAATACTAACCAAGCTGTTGAAAACTCTCAAAAACAGCCTCAAAGCACTCCGCTTACAACAACAGAAGAAGTTGAACTTGCATCATTTTCAACTAAAATTTACTCTTCTGATACTGCTAGGCAAAACAATATTCAAATAACATGTAATACTTTAAATAACACAACTGTAAAAAGTGGTACTTCATTTTCTTTTTGTACTACAGTAGGTAAAGCTACTTCTGCTAGAGGTTACCAAGAAGCTGATGTTTATGATAATGATGGTAACAAGAAAAAAGGGCTTGGTGGCGGAAACTGTCAAGTTAGCACTACTTTATATAATGCTGTTGCAAAAGTAAATGGTATAAAAGTAACAGAAAGACATAATCATAGTAATAGAGTTCCTTATGCTAAATCTGGTAAAGATGCTGCTGTTGCACATCGGAAGTTATGATTTTAAATTTAAAAACAATTTAAGTAATGATATAAAAATTAAAGCTTCTACAAATGGAAAAAATGTTAATATTACTATATTAGAGTTAAAAAA
>OLPF01001853.1_pt1 | contig 15813 bp, 9 predicted proteins | sample 1673121 | NCBI WGS metagenome assembly OLPF01 (sample SAMEA3136756, study PRJEB25190) | human gut metagenome
TTTCGGTTGATTGATTCACTACAGATTACATAGATTGCACAAGGGGCACGAAAAGAAGGTCTGCCCGGACGGTGAAAATCATGTGATCTGTGGTGAATTCTTGTTTTGTAACGCTTTTGTAACCCCTGTAATATCAATGTAACTTTTCTGTAATTCTTCCGTAGCCGGTTTGTCATTCCGGTGTATCTTCACAGTTGTACCTTTGCCGCGAATTAAGTAGCAAACAACTGAATGAGTAGAATTACAACAACCGTCGTTACACTTTTGCTAACGACAGCAGCCTTTGGACAGGCCAAGGATGATGCCGGAGACGGCAAGAAACTGGATAAGCAGACAATGGAGATAAAGGATTATCTGCCGGAAATCCACGGAACGATCCGGGGCAAATATGAATATCAGACAGAAACAGGCGAAAGCCGTTTTGAGGTACGCAATGCCCGTTTCAGTGTTTCGGGAAATGTACATCCGCTGGTTGCTTATAAGGCAGAAATCGACCTTTCCGATGAAGGCTCTATCAAAATGCTTGATGCGTACGCACGTGTCTTTCCGGTGAAAGACCTGAATTTTACAATTGGGCAGATGCGTGTTCCTTTCACGATAGATGCACACCGTTCACCGCACCAACAGTATTTCGCTAACCGTTCATTTATTGCCAAGCAGGTGGGTAATGTGCGTGATGTCGGACTTACTTCTGCCTATACACATAAAGGAGATTTCCCGTTTATTCTGGAAGGTGGACTGTTCAACGGTTCCGGTTTGACAAACCAGAAAGAATGGCACAAAACACTGAATTATTCTATAAAGGCGCAGTTACTGCCCGGCAAGAACTGGAATGTGACACTTAGCACTCAAATGATAAAACCGGAAGATGTACGAATCAATATGTATGATGCCGGTATCTATTATCAGAACAATCGTTTCCATATTGAGGCGGAATACCTGTATAAAATGTATGGGCATAATGCGTTTAAAGATGTTCATGCAGTTAACAGCTTTGTCAATTATGACTTGCCGCTGAAGAAGGTTTTTAATAAAATATCTTTCCTGGCCCGTTATGATATGATGACGGACCATAGCAATGGTACGATTGACGAGACAACAAAAACGTTGATTATAAATGACTATGCCCGTCACCGTGTGACAGGCGGGATTACGCTTAGTCTCTCCAAGGCTTTTATTGCCGATCTCCGTCTGAACTTCGAGAAGTACTTCTACAAGAAATCGGGTATCCCTAAAGAGTCGGAACGGGATAAAATCGTCATTGAGTTTATGACGAGATTTTAAGGAATTTCATTACTTTTGTGCCATGGCACAAGAAATAGAACGAAAGTTTTTAGTCTCCGGTGAGTTTAAATCTCTGGCAACCTCGCATAGCCGGATTGTACAAGGGTATATCAGCAGTGCTCGTGGGAGGACTGTACGGGTCCGTATTCGTGACGATAAGGGGTATCTTACCATTAAAGGAGCTTCCAATGCTTCCGGAACCAGCCGTTATGAATGGGAGAAGGAGCTTCCTTTGGCGGAAGCGGAAGAACTGATGAAACTTTGTGAACCCGGTATCATTGATAAGACCCGTTACTTGGTACGAAGCGGTAAGCATGTATTCGAAGTTGACGAGTTTTATGGTGAGAATGAAGGACTTGTCGTGGCGGAAGTCGAACTGGAATCGGAAGAGGAATCTTTTGTGAAACCGGACTTCATCGGTAAGGAAGTGACCGGAGATGTGCGTTACTACAACTCCCAACTAATGAAAAAACCGTATAAAACGTGGTGAACGTTAACAAATAAACCGTATATTTGTTCCTATTCTAAAAGAGCAATGTATGGATATGGAACAGTTGTACAACTATCTGCCGCGGGAATTGGTCACTTTCGTTCTGGTGACCTTGTTTTCTTTACTAATCGGGCTTTCGCAGCGCCGAATCAGTTTGAAGCGTGAGGGTGAAACTACCCTTTTCGGGACCGACCGTACATTTACTTTTATCGGAATCTTGGGGTATCTGCTCTATATACTCGACCCTACCGATATGCGTCTGTTTATGGGAGGCGGTGCAGTGTTGGGATTGTTGTTGGGACTGAACTATTACGTCAAGCAGTCTCAGTTTCATGTTTTTGGTGTTACTACCATTATTATTGCGTTGATTACCTATTGCATGGCTCCTATCGTAGCCACTCAACCTTCCTGGTTTTACGTCATGGTGATTGTGACGGTGCTTCTTTTGACCGAACTGAAACATACGTTTACCGAATTTGCTCAGCGTATGAAGAATGATGAAATGATTACGCTGGCGAAATTCCTTGCTATCAGTGGTATCATATTGCCTATGTTGCCGAACAAGAACCTGATTCCTGATATCAATCTTACTCCTTATTCCATTTGGCTGGCAACGGTTGTGGTATCCGGCATCTCGTATCTGTCTTATCTGCTGAAAAGATATGTATTCCATGAGTCAGGCACTTTGGTATCCGGCATTATCGGAGGGCTGTATAGCAGTACGGCTACGATCTCGGTACTTGCCCGTAAAAGTCGGAAAGCGTCGGAGCAGGAAGCTACCGACTATGTTGCCGCCATGCTGTTTGCTGTCAGTATGATGTTCCTGCGTTTTATGATACTGATACTGATTTTTAGCCGGGAGATTTTCCAGTCTATTTATCCGTACTTGCTGATTATGTCGGTGATAGCTGCGGCTGTAGGGTGGTTTATTCATTCCCGGCAGAAACGTCCTAAAGATTCGGATGCCGAACCGGAAGACGATGATAGCAGTAACCCGCTGGAATTTAAGGTTGCCCTAATCTTTGCCGTATTATTTGTAATCTTTACAGTGCTGACTCATTATACGTTAGTCTACGCAGGTACAGGTGGATTGAATCTGCTTTCTTTTGTATCCGGCTTTAGTGATATTACTCCTTTTATCTTGAACTTGTTGCAAAATACCGGTAGCGTTGCCGCACTGATTATTACTGCTTGCAGTATGCAGGCTATCATCAGTAATATAATGGTGAATATGTTCTATGCTTTGTTCTTCGCCGGGAAGGGAAGCAAGCTCCGTCCTTGGATTTTAGGGGGATTCGGGGTAGTGATTGCCTGTAATTTTGTGTTGTTGCTGTTCTTCTATCTTTAAGAAAGATACTTACGGTAGTACGGAATAATAAAATGAAAAAAGGAGAAAACAATGATCGTTTTCTCCTTTTGGGTTTAATGTGTATCTTATACTTAGAAATTAATGTCATTAAAACTGTTCACCAGTAACTGGTAAGTGATGAAACCGCCTGAACTGGAAGAGTATTTTGTATAAATGGCTGTTATATCTCCCGTTGCACCGGCTTCGGGCAATGGTTGTAGGGCGAAGTTTGAATATCCGCTTACACGTACAATGTAGTTACCCTTATCTTCGGTGGTTGTACCGCCATAAGAGAACCATGCCGAACCATAATAACGTTGGTTATTATAGCTATATGCATACGTGGGTGTTAATCCTTCGGATATATAAGACTTGCTAGTGTATGTAGCCTCGGTTTTACCATTCTCATAAATAGCCTCCAGATAGGAAGGATAGAAGTTGTTACCGGATGTACCTTCTTATAGGTTAATCCTTCGAAACGAACCAGGCGTCCCAGCGCATCGTCGTTGAGTGCTGTTTCATAGTTGCTTGGAGTAATAACTAAAACATCATTCTCCGTCAGTTCTCCCATAGCACCCGGGCAGATATGTTCGTTTATCAACAGTTGGTTTTCCAGATTGCGGTTTGCATAGTTTTTCTCAATATCCGCTTCCGTAGGCGGCATACCGAGACTAATCATATACCGGTAGTTGCCGAGAGCCATTCCTTTGGTCTTCACATAAATAGTCTGTCCCATGTGATAATACACATAGTTGCTGACCATTAGCTTTAGTTCGATGCCGGATTGGGAAGTCTCGTCATAGATATAAAGAGATTTATAAACGTTCCCGGCCTGGTCGCTTGATATTACTTTACCACGGATTACATAATCCTCTGTGATTTCTACATATTTGCCAAGTCCGGCAGTTGATCCCGGAGCATATTTGGCATAATATATATCTTTCAACTGTTTGATTGTAATGATTTGGTCTTTGTTGAAATCTGCCTCTGTCCAGACTTTAGCCGGTGCAGGATCATCAAAGTCATTGTAGCAACCGGTAAAACTGAGTACAGCAGCTACAACCATACATATTTTTAATAATTTGCTCATAGTTCTCATTTTTATTCGTTACAGATTAGAAGCGGAAATAAAGATTCAGATAGTAAGTCGAACCAAACATATAGAAATATTTGGAGTCAAATGGCTGATAAGTCTGGTAACTTGTATCTTTGTTCTTCAACAAACGAACCTGTTCGTAACCACCGGTCTTGATGTCCTGGTCGTTGAGAAGATTCTTCATTTCCAGGCTGAATCCAAGAGTGTACTGGCGCTTGATAAACCAGTTCTTACCAATGCTGGCATTTACTACATAGGCAGAGTTGAATTTCTCTTGGCTACGGAGTTCTGCAACATCTTCTTTTGTCATACCCGGAGTCAATACCGCATCTGTACGATACAGCGGACTCATGGATATGTACATATTGCTGTAATAATTCAAATCCAGTGAAGCATAGATATTCTTGGGACCACGATAAGACAAACCGATATTCATTGCTTTCTGCGGAGTACTTTCTACGCGGAAGTTTTTCCAGTATACCTTACCTTCGTTTTTGATCTCACCACTATTATCCTGTATCTGAACGTAGTTGGGATTCGAATCGTATGTATATTGTCCCCAGCTAAGTGCACCGTTCAGGTAGAATCCGGCGTCGAGCGGAATAGAAGCAGCAACCTCCACACCAAAATGACGTTTGTCAATGCCGCTCATCGCAAAGTTGGAGAAAGTGGCTTCTACGTCGTCATAGTAAGAAAGAACCTTGTTCTGATTCATAAACTTGGTATAATAGCCGGATACACGTGCCCTAAGTTCTCCTAAACGGAAATTATAGGAACCGTCTACACCGAATACTTTTTCTGCGGAAAGTCCCGGAGTAACGGCGTTACGTGTACGCGGTGATACAAATGCGGACTGAAATTCCGGCGAATCTTGCATATACATGATATTAGCCTCGATAGAGTGCGCTGCCGAGAATTTATAGCTGAAGTTGGCTTTTAATTTATAAGTCAGATAATTAAGTTTCTTAGAGTTGCCTTGAGAGTCATCCAGGAACAAACCTTTCTTCCATAACCCGTGACGCCATAAAGAAGCATGACCGATCTCGCCGCCCAGGTTGACACCCAGTTTGCCGAAACTCATTTCATACTGAGCCCATGCGCGTGCGTTGAGTACATTTCCGTAGTAATCATACCCGTATTTATCTCCTTTTTTGGCAGCGCGTGCATGACCGTATTTTTCATAATATTCCATGTCGTTCTGATAAGGAATCGGATTTAATCCGCCCATGTCACGTTCGGCAAATTTGTCGATGTCTACCCAGTAATCGCCACCGAGCAGGTCCTTCACTTCGCTATAATACTCCGTACGGTTACGGCGTAAATTTACTCCTCCATTTATTCTGGAATTATTGCGGAACGTATGAGAGAACTGTGTATAGAAGTTCCAGTCCAACTGGTCGGTATGGCGTTCTTCTATCATATTGATAGAACGGTGTCCCGGACCATACGTTGCATTTTCTTCCTGATTACGGTTGATGTCATACAGTTGTCCCCAATTAATGTGCCGGATATTATCCGTATTGGCACGCCATGCTTCATCTAACCAGGCACCGTAAGTAGTCCCGTTAGAGTAGCTGGGCAAATATCTGTAATAGTCGGGGCGTGGGTCGGGACCGGCATACCAGGTAAGTGCCGAATAACCGTTCTCTCCGAAGCGTACGGAAGTAGCCACGTTCAGTTGTGAACGGTCGTTGATGTCATAAGTGTAATTCAATACGGCGATAGGCTCGTGATAATTACGTACACGTGCATTACGGCGTTTACCGCTTTGCCAACCCCAGTTCGGGTTGTAATAGTTGTTTCCGACTAGATCATACACTTCCTGAGTGGCAGCTTGTTGAGTACCTCTTTCTGTCGGAGCACCTAATACGCTCAAAGCCAAACGGTGTTGGTCGTTGAATTGTTTTTCTACGGCAGCGAAATATCCGAATGCATTGTAATATACACCACGAGCATAAGAGTTACCTCCCTGTCGGGTTGAAACGGAGAAGGCGTATGACCAACCATTATCTTGCAGTCCTGAGGCATACGTCACCATACCACGGAAACGGTATGTTGAGTTGCCATTTACAAGACTGGCACGGAATCCTTTACGCATTTGTGAAGGACGCGTATTGATGTTGGTTGTACCGCCGAGGCTACCAATACCCATTTCTCCCATATTCAATCCTGAAGTAACTTCCTGATTACGGGTAGCGTCGTTTAACCCGCTCCATAATGACCAAGGAGAATATCCGGTCAGTGCATCATTGAACAGGATACCGTTCAAGTATACATCAGTATAGCGTGAGTCGTATCCGCGAAGGTTGAAACGCATCTCGCTGAATTTGTAGGAAGCGATGTTGTTGAATACATCTTTGGATGCCGACAGTGACGAAGGCAATGATTGGGCATCGTCCAAAGTCTCCGTATCAAATTCTGCAAAAATAGCATCGTCCACAGTAGGAGATTGATTGTCGGGTACTAACACTACATTGTTAATGTCCCTTATCAGTTTGTCTACCCGGACCGCAATGGACAATGGCTCATATTCTGCCGCTTCAAAAGCCAGTGAATATTCACCTTTATTCAAATTCTCAAATATGAAGTTACCTTTTTCGTCAGTTGTCGTTGTGACGTTGCCCGGTGTTAAAGTGACTTTCACACCGTCAATAGCCGTACGCGTGGCACGTGATACGACTTTACCCTTGATTCCGCCGTTCTGTGCAGCGACAGTCAGCGAAATCAAAGATAATACCATGATTAGAAAACTCTTTATTTTCATAAGTATTTCAGTTTTATTTGCTTATATAGATATATACAGGGAAATGGTCGCTGAATCCACCTTGGAAATTATTTCCGACATAGGTACGTAGTGGATACCCCTTGTATTGTCCCTCTTTTTGTATCATATAATGTTGTTTGAAGATATTGCCGTAGAATTTTGATCCGGGAGCTTTTTGTATTTTCAGTTTTCCGGTAGATCCTTTGGCAAGATTTTCAGATATAACAATATTATCAAATATGTTCCACGCATCACCGTAAGCTAATGTACCGTAACCGGCTTTCAGCATATCGGCATACGGGGCGTATAAATCACCGGCAGACAAATCTTTCATTTTTAATTTGGCTCCTAACCCTTCGGTTATACTTTTGTCTGTCGGATCATCATTGAAGTCACCCATCATCACTATTTTAGTTGCCGGGTTGGCCTGCAGTACAGAGTCTGCGATGCTGCGCATCTGGCGTCCGACCGCAATACGTTTGAACTCTGAAACATCTTTTCCTCCCAGACGAGAGGGCCAGTGAGCTACCATAAAGAAGAACGGTTCGTCTTCTATGGTTCCCCACATAGTCAGGATATCGCGAGTCTTGAAGTCCGGCAATGAAGGAATGACGGTCTTTACAGGATATTGTCCTTCCAATTTGAATACATCCGGACGGTAGAGGAAAGCTACGTCTACTCCACGGGCTTCGGGTGAATCGAAATGTGAGATCCGATAATTACCCGGTGCCAGCTTGGGGGTAGCTACAATGTCTTCCAGTACGTTCCGGTTTTCTACTTCCGATACTCCGATAACGATTGGATACTCTTTGTCGATAGCTGCCATACCGAACAATACTCGTTCGATATTGCCAAGCTTTTTATTATACTTGGCTGTATTCCATTTTTTGGGTCCTTCGGGGGTAAACTCGTCATCTTTAACTTCGGGATCATTGATCGTATCGAAGAAGTTTTCGAGATTATAGAATACCACTTTGTATGGTTTCTGACCAAAACAAACGGAAATCAGCAGTACAAAGAATATGGTGCAAAATAATTGTTTCTTCATAAGCTTGTATCTCATTTTATTCCCCATTGAGCGAGATCCATCTGTTGCTTCACAGAACTATCTACTTTGGGGAAGAATGTAAAACCTGTTTTTTCTTCAATATCAGCTACTGTTGTGCAAATACTTTTCGGTATAGAATTTCCATAGCCTTTTTGTTCTACCCAGAAACCAATAGATATTAATTCGTTGGGTGAGCAATCCTGCACCTTTTTATTCGTAGAACCGCTTTTTGTGCGTAGCAGTACTTTGAAATAGTTTGTAGGAACGGGTACGGAACTACCTACACCGTCTGTGGTTGTAGTTGCTCCGGGACCGAAATAAGCTCCGGTCACTACATACAATGTATCACTACAACTGTAACTGCGGACTTTTCCTTCAAGAGTCGCCCACATCTGTTGGTTCAGGGAACCAAGCTGTGGTGTCATATTCGACATATAGAATGTCTGCGCATTCATTTCATCTGTACACACGCGGTCGGCAGATGCTATCTGATGACCACGGTCATAACTACCTTTATAAGAATGCTCTACACAATTTGCCTGGAAACTTTGAGGAACAATAGGGTCGAAAGCCCAACGATTGGTACGTTCTACATTCTTTCTTAAGTAGGCGTCATGTATCGGATATGCTACCCATAAAGCGGCTTTCTTAGTTTTATCGAAACAAATCGAATAGTTACGAATTGTTTGATTGTTTAAGAGTCCATAGTGAGTAACATATTGATAGTTAGTGTTTTCTACTTTAGTAGGTAGCTCGGCCCATGAGTTAAACGCCGGCAGATTCTCTTGGGATTCTGCTAGCTGTACCAGATCAAAAGTCTTTTGAGTATTCTCTGCAAAACGCAACGTTAGTTGTGCTCTTCGTTGAGTTTTTCCAGAATTGGTCTTATAATATACGTATAGTACATTGAGTCCATCTGCTATCTGTCCACTTTTGGTCGTTATATTATAATCTTTACTACTGAAAGAACACCATTCTGTTCCTTCGGTCACTTCTGCGTGCCATTCCGTACCGGTTTTACCGGATAGAATGATTGCTGATGATCCGGAAACTGATTTCACGGTCGAAGATATTTTCCAATATGCTTCTCCGTCTTCGGTCGGGGATACCGGGTCGTCGTTATTGCTACACGCAAATGCACACAGTATCAGCACCGTAAAGAATACGGACTTTATTGCTGCTGCGTAGTATTTGGAAGGTGATGTCATTTGAATTTTGATTAACTCTTGGCAAGACTAAAATAATCTTGCCAAGAATATTGGTTTCGTATAATAAGTTATTCATATACAAGTGTCCACCCACCTAACTGAGCATTGGCATCACTTGCAATATAAATTCTATATTTAGTATCTATTATTGTTCCTGATAAATTGTATGTAAATACATGGTTTTCATCTTTAGCAATGGCCTCCCCACCTTTTACTATATTATTATTTGTATCTGTAATTCCTACTTTAGTAGCTTTAGCAGCTCCAGTATGACTTGTGAGTGTGACTTTAGTCAATTTTTTATTTGGAATAGAAGGAAGTTCAATATATGCTTCTTTTTTCCCAAAAAAGATATAAACTTTGCCACTATTTGCTATTTGATAATATCCTCCGGAAGTGGAAGGTGAGACTGTATATTCATATTCTCCAAATTTGAATAGAGCTGCTTCTGTTTTCTTTTCTTTGGAACCAACAGGAAAATTGTCTGGGTAATTATCGGCTGTTGTTAAATCCAAATTGATAATAGTCTCATTTCCGGAAGGTTTAGCTGCGATTGTAATGGGTACTTCTATTTCATTACCTCCCTCTATTGATATTTTCAAAGTTTGTGATTCTACACTATTCTTTGGATTAGCTGCTGCAGTAACTGTAATTTTAGTCCCTTCAATCTTTGCAGATAAAGGATTTGATAATCCGTTTATCTGCAATGTTTTATCTCCAGAATTTACAACTGTAACTTCTATATCTTCAGCACCTCCTTCATTAGGGAAGTCTATTGATTTAGGATTGGCTGAAACAATAGTTGGATCTGTGGATTTGAATGCTGCGACATCATCTAAACTTTGTGGTGCAAGTTGGGGATTACCATTATATAAAGTAACTACTCCTGTTACAGTTCCACCATTATCTACTGGCTTGAATGGTTGGTTTACGAATCCAGTGGCACCTGTTTTTGTAAATACAGTAAAGTCGGTTCCTGCAGCAGTAAATATGACGGTTCCTGGGGCCACACCCCATACTCCTGATACTTTAGGATTTGCATTCTCTATTTTGACAGTCATACTTTGATAATCTAGCAACTGAGTTGCTTCGATTGTAATTGGGTTAATAGTAGCTTTATTGCCAGTTTTTTCTATAGTTGCCCAAACGTCATTCTGCCCTCCAGTCACTTCATAAAGTTTATTATAAAGTTGAGCTTTTGCGAGTCCTTTTTTAAGAGTAACTTTAACTATGTCTCCTTTTGTGACTCCAAGTTCCTTTGGATCAGCAAGGTTTCCGTATAGCATAACGCCATTTCCGCTTGTTGTAGCATTTTTTGTTGCAAGAACGAGGTTCTTATTTACATAATTCCCGTTTTCAATATCATTTTGTACAACCGCTTCAAAGTAGCGATCGGCATTGGCATCAATAACAGTTCCTTCAGTAGACATCATCTCAATAATGGCTGGGATTGTAATTTCTGTTGCAGGTTCTTCCGGTTCGCTACCGCCACCTAAATCAATTTCTTGTCCGCCATTGCCGGTGGAGAGTTTTACATCATCTATTGCAAAACCTGACTCAATATCCGCAGCAAACTTAATATAAAGAGTATTCACTGCTTGTTTCAGTGTAAAGTTAGAAGTTACATAAACCCAGAATTCGTCTGCCTGCTTGTAATCATATTGGATAGCGCTTGACCAAGTTATGCCATCCTTACTTAGGTAGAAATGGAAACTTTCGGGCTTAAATGTATTGTCATAATTTCCTCCGTTTATACTCTTGGAATAGCTTGCTCCAAATCCTAGCTTGAGGTTTGTCTGGTCAGGCTTCAATGTAATCTCTTTAATTATGAAGATTGGGCTCTTAGTTCCAAAGAACACTTTGGCATTACCGGAAGCACCTTCATATCCTGCACTTAGTTTTCCGGATTCGCGTAAAGATACATTGCCTGAGCTTTCATAACTTACATTGGTTGAACCTTCCCCTGATTTGACCCAACCATTGAAGTCAGCGACCAGAGGCCATTGTTTATCTATTTGTTCTGCAGTTCCGAATGTTTCTTTATAAATAGCAACTTCCGGAACAATGTTTCCGCTTCTAATCGTAACTTCCTCTTTCATCAGCACTCCTACCTTGTTAGAAATCTGAATCAGGACTTTCGCTTCGTCTGTAATACCTTCGGGGATACTCACCTGAACTTTGTCAGAACCGTCACCTTCCATTTTGGAAAGTGTCACCCAGGTTTTATCGTCCAGTACAGTTGCTGTCCAGTGGCGGTTTGCTGAAATTTCAAAATAAGATTGACTTCCCTCTACCGGGGTTCCGTCGGTATCAAATACTAACGTTTTTGGAGAAACCTCCAAACGTGGAGCTTCAGTGTCGTCGTTATCGTCAACGCAACCTGCAAATAATGCTGTAGCCATTACAAACATCGTCGTAACGAACAGTTTGAGAAAAGTTAGATTTTTCATTAGCGTTTTTAAATAAATAGTTAATATTTCTTGTGAATTGTTTGTTATCATACGTTTCGATTTAAGTAATTAGCAAACAAAGATATTTTATTTTACGAAACTAACAAAGCTTTGTGCCACTATTTTTGTGTTACAATAAGGTTAAATTTGAGTTACAGCTTTACAAGTTGATACTGTTAAGGAGTGTAACAGTATGTAGGGGTTAATAAAAAATAAAAAAATAAATAGGAAGGTTTGTAATAATACTAAAAAGAATAACTGCTTTTTACAACTCTGTAGGAATATAAATGTGTGCTTATGTAAAATAATAGCAATGGTTCGGGTATTGTTATGAGATAATAGTCGGGTGTCCTTCCTGTCTTATGGTTGTAAATGCCGATAAGATTTGAGAAAATGTATAGTACTGTTTGATGTTTGTCTTTTAATACCTATATTTGTCTATATTTCATTTTAAAGAGGATAGGCATTATGAATAATACTTTTAGAATATACCCGATAGGGATACAGAGTTTTGAAGACTTGCGTAATAATAACAACGTATACGTTGACAAGACGGAGTTGATATATCGGTTGGCTAATACCAATAAGGTTTATTTTTTAAGTCGCCCCCGCCGCTTCGGGAAAAGTTTGCTGGTTTCCACTTTGGACGCTTATTTTCGGGGAAGAAAAGACTTGTTCCAAGGATTGGCAATGGAACGTTTGGAGAAAGAATGGAATGTCTATCCGGTGCTGCACATAGATTTCAGCATGACGAAATATACCACTATGGCTGATCTGAACGAACGTTTGAATCTTCAACTTTGTGAGTGGGAGCGAATTTATGGGAGCGCTCCGGAAGAGGAGGGCTATGCAGCCCGTTTTTCCGGGATAATAAAAAGAGCATATCAGCAAACCGGTTTGCAGGTAGTAGTGCTTATTGACGAATATGATGCACCTTTATTAGACAGTAACCATTTGCCGGAACTGCAAAATGAATTACGTGAAGAAATGCGGAAATTCTTTAGTCCTTTAAAGGCACAAGGAGAATATCTTCGTTTCCTTTTCTTGACGGGAATCAGCAAATTCAGTCAAATGAGTATTTTCAGTGAACTGAATAATTTGCAGAATATCAGCATGCGGGATGATTATAGCGCAATTTGTGGTATTACCGAACAGGAATTACGTACGCAACTGAAAGCAGATATTGAGATGATGGCACAGGCTAATGGCGAAACCTATGAGGAGGCCTGTTTGCACTTGAAACAGCAGTATGACGGGTATCATTTTAGTGAACATAGTGAAGATATTTACAATCCATTTAGCTTGTTCAACGCATTTGCTCAAAAAAAGTATGCTAATTTCTGGTTTTCTACCGGAACACCTACTTTCTTGATAAACATATTGCAGCAGAGTAATTTCGATATCCGCGAATTGGATGGGACTACGGCTACTGCCGAACAGTTTGATGCTCCTACAAGTGTTATCACTGATCCTCTCCCTGTGCTTTATCAAAGTGGCTATCTTACTATCAAGGGCTACGATTCGGAATTCCAACTTTATACTTTGGCTTATCCCAACAAAGAAGTGCGGAAAGGATTTATCGAGTCTCTTATGCCCGCCTACGTACATTTGCCGGCACGTGAAAATACGTTTTATGTGGTTTCTTTTATCAAAGACTTGCGTGCTGGAAAACTGGTTGAATGTCTGGAGAGAATAAGGGCTTTCTTCGCTTCGATTCCCAATGATCTGGAGAATAAGCAGGAAAAACATTATCAGACTATCTTCTATCTTTTATTCCGCTTGATGGGCCAATACGTGGATGTGGAAGTAAAAAGTGCTATCGGACGGGCTGACGTAGTTGTAAAATTACATGATGCTATTTATGTCTTTGAGTTCAAGGTAGATGGTACACCGGAAGAAGCGTTGGAACAAATAAACAGTAAAGGATATGCTATACCTTATCAGCCGGATCATCGAAGTGTTGTAAAGATAGGAGTCAACTTCGACAGTACGACAAGAACTATCGGAGACTGGGTCATTGCTGAAGAATAGTGACTATTGGGCACTGTTCGCAATTCCTATTGATTTTTCCAATTCCTCTTTCAACCTATCACCACCCTTCTGAAACCCTTTACAGATCGTACTTACAGAACGGTGATAGGTTGTCGTTAACCTATCACCGTATCCTTCACCTGTCACCGTACCGATAATTGTATATTTATGCTCTTTTCGGCTTGATTCGGACAACTTTATAGACATTGCCGCGCTTGGCGTGTATGGAAGGCACTTGATTCCTCTGCAATATTCTTCCAAACTGGATAATGTTGCAATTGGAAACGCGGATTCTACTATCATGTTGCACCTGTTCCAGTATCTCGATGGCGAGAAGTAACTCGTATTCTTCCTCATCTTCCCGGGCAGCTCGGAAATATTGGTGGAATAATTGCTCTGCAATGGGGATCACTTGAAACTCCTGATTGCTTTCGGTCATAACCTTTTCATCTTCGGCATTGAACCAATAACGTTCTCCTTTGTAAATATCGTGTATGGCTTGCGCGTAAAGTTGTTCATAGTCGATAGGAGAACAATCGATCGGACCGGTTACGGCGATGACGATATAACGTCGGCTGCCGGAAGTGTCGGTCAGTAAATCCTTGTGATTGCTCGTGCCGATGAATGAGGCATAGCGGCGCAACTCCTGTGTCGCTACACCGTGAGGACGGCGGGTGTTGACTACCGGTTTTTGAATGATATGTTTCAGGAAAGCCTGTTGACTCTCCCTGTTTTGGTCGAACTCGTCCATGTTGATGAGTGCGAAACGGTTGAGAGATAGTTCGGCATCCCTTTTGTTGCTGAAGTCAATGCGGTCGGTGTAGTAGGGTTGCAATTCGGTCGGTAGCAGATTCCGGCAGAAAGTGGATTTCCGGTAAGCTTGCGGACCGACTAACAACGGTACCGTGCAATTTGCGTAGTTGCGGTCAGTGTGGCGCCAATGAGCCACCATATTCAGGAACCAGCGATAAAACAGATCAGGCCAGTGGATGTTGTTGCAAGGAACACGGGAAGCAAGCTCGCGGATGCGGTCGCGACCGTCCCAACGGATATCCACGCCGAAAAGGAAATCTTCGATAGGGTTGAAAACCGGAATACGGTCGGAGTCCAGATAACGGGCAACATCCCTGTCCCAAAGGTTGAGTCCTTCGAGTCGTGCGTTCATGGCGATGCTGTTGCGCGTGCGGTTGGTGACCGGACGGAAGCAAAAACAGAACGTGTTTCGTTCGCGATATTCGGTGACGGTTGTCATCGTGTTGTAACGAAACTCGTATCGGCGTTGCATAAATTCTTCTGTCCGGAGTTCCAGTTCCTGTTCGGCTGATAAGGGGGATTTTTTCCCGAAACCTTTGGCGTTCAGGTATACATTTTGTACGGTTTGGCGGATCAGGAATTCCTTCTTTTGGGTGTAGAAGTGTGCAATGGCCCAACGGGCGGTTTCCTCTTCCGGTATGCCCGACTGAAAGCAGTTTTCTGCAAGTTGGACCAAGAGAGGCTTGAGGTCATCGTCCGAATGGAGATGTACGTTGGGATGAAGTTCGCTTAATGAACGGTAAGCCTTATTCAGGGCGACCTCGAAGAGGGCGGATAAGGTGTCGAAACTGTCGTATCCCGGAATCAGCCGTTTGAATGGGGAGTTTTCCGCTTGCACGGTTTCTTTGTAGGTGGTGTCCGACGGCATTTCTAATGGTTGGCGCATATAAATGACGGTAGAGTCGGGATTGTAATAAAGTTCCGGATCGTAGGTTTGCCGGCAGAATTGATCCAATGTCGGTTTTTTAAGTTCGATGGCATAGGAGAGTGCTGGTTGACACAAGCCGACGGCTTTTCTGTAAGCGTGAGCTTGGAATATTTCCGCTTCTTCCCGGCTTTTGGGTAGTGATTTGTCCGGGCGTGTGAAACGCAGCCATATTTTTACGGAGTGTCCGCTGGAACCCATGAAGGCTGCGAGGGTTTGGGTAAGTTCTGCCGCTTCCTGTTTCACGCGGTTTACTTCCGTCCTGTTTGCCAGGTGGTTTACTTCTATTTGCACGATGCCGTTGTATGCGGTCATTTGCGTCCCGTTGGTTGTTTTGCGGAAGTTGGCGGCAGGGA
>OLPF01001857.1_pt1 | contig 15796 bp, 14 predicted proteins | sample 1673121 | NCBI WGS metagenome assembly OLPF01 (sample SAMEA3136756, study PRJEB25190) | human gut metagenome
AGTTATGAAAGTGTGTGACCCATGCAAAGGTTAGGTGCGGCAGCGAAAGGAGAAAAGTAAATTGAAACAGTCAAAAAAATCAAACAATAACTTATATGATGAAAAAATAACAGCGTTATATTTAAGGTTATTAAGAGACGATGATTTAGAAGGTGAAAGCAATAGCATTTCAAACCAACGAACGCTTTTAACAAGTTTTGTAAATAAGAACGGCTTTAGAAACACGAAAAGCTTTGTTGACGATGGCGTTTCTGGGGTTACGTTCAACCGACAGGGATTCAAAGAGATGTTCAAAATGATTGAATCCGACCAAGTAGCAACATTAATCGTAAAAGATATGTCACGTCTTGTAAGGAACTATATTGAGGTTGGGCAGCTCACTGAAACAATTTTACCGATGCATGTGATGTCCGGCTAATTGCTGTAAATGATGGCGTTGACAGCGACAAAGGCGAAGATGATTTTACGCCATTCAGGAACATTATGAACGAATGGTATGCAAAAGACATGAGCCGCAAAATGCGGTCAACGCTAAAAATCAAAAACAGTCAGGGTTATGCCCCATTGGTCAGCTGTCACTCGGCAATAAGAAATATCTCGATAACCATAAACTTTGGATTATCGCTGAAGAGGGCGCTCAAGTTATTGAGAAAATCTATAATCTGCACAAATCAATAATTATTCAGCAACTTTTTGAAAAAATATCCAAAGAATAGTTGTAAAAAATTTTTGGAATGCGCGAAAAATGACAGCTTACTTGCTGGCCAATCTACCAGTGAAAAGAATAACTATAAGATTTTAAGAAACTTTAGTAATATTAAGGTAAATTCATATAGTTAGCTTATACCTAGTTATATTATTTATAGAATAACTTGTTTAAAGCATAATTGTAAAACATTTTTTCATAATAACGATACCCATCTTCACCTATTACAAATGGATTTGGTACCCCGTCAGTAATGTTTCGTACTATTTCTAATCTATTTTTTCCCATATCTAAAAATGGATGAGTTGAAATTTCTGCGTCCACTTTATTCTTATTGCATATATTGCTAAATTTCTTCCATGAAATTAAATAGTCACTTACGTTAGAGTTTTGCATAAGACCAGCTCCACCCCACAATGCGGCAGTATGTAAACGCCCCTCATCGGTCACTGGTATAAGGAATGAAAAACATCCAGGAGTATGACCTGGAGTGGATATTGCTTTGATTTGTACATCACCGAAATCAAGTATTTCGCCATCACTCAGAAAATGATTTATGTGAAAATTTATGGGTTCACGATTTATTTTAGGAAATGCATTTTTAGCAAGTTCATAATCAAACTTTGACATGTAGATATTAGTACCATACTTTTTTTGAAAATAATCAGCTTTGCCAAAATGATCTTCGTGACCATGACTGATAATAATGGAATTTAGATGTTGAATGTCTTTTTCTAGATCCAATATACCTTTTTCAATAATAGAAATAGATCTTTCATCTTGATTCATACAATCGAAAAGTATGAGACCTTTACGTGTTTCAAGTAAAAAGCAACCAACAAATTCATCACCAATAAAAGATAGTTGATCAAAGAATTTAGTGGCAGGAATTATTGGTGCATTTTTATTACTAAAATGTGGTATATGAATCGCACTTTTTCTCCAATTTTTTGCCATTAAATCACCTTCTAAATAAAAAAAGTCAGTTACTTATAATTGACTTTTTTTATACTTATGGAGCGGGAAACGGGACTCGAACCCGCGACATTCAGCTTGGGAAGCTGACGCTCTACCACTGAACTACTCCCGCGACTTTTTATTATTTTAGCATATGTATGAAATAAATTCAATATTTATTTTTAAAAGGAAAAAAAGCGTAAAAAAGCAAAATTTAACACAGTATCAATGATAGCCGAAAGAGTAGTTAAAGCAAAAACACAACTACCTCTAAACAGGTAAGTTTTAAATTCACTTCTTTTTTTATAGCTTGTTTCATTAAAAATAAAGACGTTAGAGAGGCTATGAGACAATGCCATAGCTTCTTTTGTTATAAGCAGAATAGCTATAGATGACACGAAAATGCCGGGAAACAGGACAACTAACTGAAATGCAATACCGTATAAGCCGTATTGTGAATACAAGTAACTTTGTGTGAAACCTATGCATATGCCTCTGACTAACGGGACAAAAGGGACTATTATAAAACCCCAAACAGATAATCCCATAAAAAAAGCCAACAAAACGAAAATGAATACAGAAGATAAAGACGATATAAAGATGAAAAATAGAGGTTCAGAGGATCTATTTTTAAAATTGTCCAAAAATAAAACTCCGATTTTGTTTATCACTGTAGTTTTCATTGCTCCAACGGATAAACTTCCTAAAAATATGCCAAGCAACAATATGCAAGCCAAAACAGCTAGAGATTTATTATTCATTATTAATGCTTTAAGATTGTGACTGTACTTGAGATTTAATTTTATTTTTTCTTTCATATATTCACATCCATTTTGTTTTTAAAAGTATATTGTTTTTTGTTTGAGAATATTCCAATTTAATAACACTGAAAAATTTTATGCATATTAGCTTGACTTTTTTTATTATTTTAGTTACAATATATATTATAATATATTTTATTAACTGAAGGAATGGGTTATGAAAAAAATAATATCTATAATTTTATCAACAACTATATTAACATCAAGTTTGGCAATGCCAACGTTTGCTCAAACAGAACTTAATAGCACTAATTTATCACAAGAATCCGAAGCAGAACGCACTTTGTTTATTACTGATTTATTCAATAAACTAGGTTGTGAAAGGTTAGCAAACTTAACAGAGCAATATAAACCTAATGGAAAAAAATCATCTAGTCTTTTTGAAACTTTAAGCAAAAAAAGTTTGACCTGTGGCTTACTTTCGGTGGCTATAGCTGCTTTAGGAACGGCTACCTTACATGCACAGGGTTTTATGAATATGCTGTGGGCTTACGATTATATAAAAGATAAGCTTAGGGACGGGGTACATATATTTGACTGGATTAATCCCCCAAAGGAAGTAACAATAGAGGAAACGATTTCAAGGCTTAATAAAGGTTTGGACGACTTGAAGGGTCAAGATAAAGCAAAAGAAAGCATCAAAAAAGTGGTTTATGGTATAGCACACAACAAAAATCAAGCTAAATTCAATAATGAGACTTACTCTCATGGTGACGTTATTTATATACCAGGACCTTCGGGAGTGGGAAAAAGTTTTGTAGCAACTCGTATAGCACATGCCTTGTCTAACTGCAAACCATTTGTAGTGTCGGCGTCGGATGTAGACCTTCAAGACAAAGAAAGCATAGTGGGTCAGCTTTTTAACTTTGATGACTATAACTGTGGATATGGTGCCTCTATAAAGGAGAAAAAGCAACTAGTGAAATACATCCAAAGAAATAAAAAAGGTGTTGTTATAATAAATGAATTTGATAAAATGAGCAACCCTTCCTTAGATGAAGTATTTAGGACGGTTTCGGATCAAGGTATAGTGAATGTTAGAGGGCAAACCTTAGATTGTCGTGGAATTACATTTATAATAACTTCCAATGAAAATACAAATTGTTTAAAGGCTGGAAATCAAGACGAAATCGAAAACTTAGATGATGGGACAGGTTCAAGGACTTTTATTAAGCATGATAAGTCGTTTTTAAATAGAGTAAAGCTTATTGAATTTGAAAATTTGTCTGAGAAGGATTATGAGGAAATAGCTATTTCAGAATATGCAGAAAGCTTTCCTAAATATTGGGAGAAATATGCCAATATAAGACTTAATATGGGGGACACATTTAAAAATATAGCTAAAATGGCTGTAAAAGAAAATAAAGGTGCACGTGTTATACATTCAGCTATGGACGGCTTAACGAAGGAACTGGCAGAATACACAGTAAAAAATAAACAACAGACTTCAAACCTTGGCAAAAATGAGCCAGAAAAAGCTGTAAATCTCCTTGTGTCTTACGATAGCGAAAATAACCAATTCTCCCTAAACGAAGTGAAAGATTAGTCGGTTGAAAACATTGTTTAAAATGTTAAAAACTTTTTAATTTAAATACACCTTGATTCAATAAATTAAACAATCAATATAAGAAACAAAACCTGTTGCATAAAAGATACTTTTATACGACAGGCTTTGTTGTTAGTCTATTACTTACAGGGAGCTTATTAAGCTGCAAACGATGCGGCTGGCGGTATTAGCAGACTGTAGCTTGAACTTTTCGTAATCTAAATTTGAGTTATGCTTGTATATGTTATCTGAAATGGATCGTATACTTAAAAATTCCACTGAGTTTAAATAGCACACTTGTGCGATACTGGCACTTTCCATGTCGCAGGCTACGGCATCGAATTCGTTTTTTATGTACATTAGTTTTTCTTTGCTGGCTATAAATTGATCTCCTGAAGCTATGACTCCAGAAAATATTTTATCTTGTTTATTATTCTCAAGGAGAACATTTATAAGCCTTTTTGAGCATGGTAACCTGATCATATTTATAGTAGAAATGAACCCTTTTGGGTCTCCTAAAATAGACGTGTCGACATCGTACTGCACTGCAGAACAGGAAATAGCTATATCGCCGATATTCATTTCTTCCAGTAATCCCCCGGCTACACCTGTGTTTATGATGAATTTCGGCTTGTATTTTAGAATCATGGTTTGTGCACAAACAGCAGAATTTACTTTACCAATGCCACTTACAGCAGCTACGCAATCTTTGTTTTCAATTTTTCCTATTAAGTATGTGATGGTACTGATGCTTTCTTCCTTCATTTTAACCATTTTTTCTTTTATTTTCTCAAATTCTATATCCATTGCGCAAATAATTCCTATCATTTTTACCATACCACCTTCATTTTTAGTTTGAGTAAAAGCTAAATATCAAACTTTATCCAAATTTTACATCATTATTAAATCTATTCATCCAGCTTTAATACAGACATAAACGCGTCCTGTGGAACTTGCACAGTTCCTAGTTGGCGCATTCTTTTTTTACCTTCTTTTTGCTTTTCAAGCAACTTTTTCTTTCTTGTTATGTCGCCACCGTAACATTTAGCAAGGACGTCTTTTCTCACAGCTTTTACGGTTTCTCGTGCTATGACTTTCCCGCCTATGCAGGCTTGTATAGGAACTTCAAAGAGTTGTCGAGGAATTTTTTCTTTCAATTTTTCAGCCATTTTTCTGCCCCTGGTGTAGGCTTTATCTTTATGTATTATAAATGACAAAGCGTCAACGACATCTCCGTTTAGCATGATGTCCAATTTAACTAAATCTGATTCCACATAACCCAGCATTTCGTAGTCAAAGGAAGCATATCCGCGAGTTTTTGACTTTAACGTATCGAAAAAATCATACACAATTTCATTTAACGGTAACTCGTAATGTATATCCACTCGGTCACCGTCCAAGTAGCTCATATCCTTGAAAATGCCGCGCCTGTCTTGGCATAACTCCATGATATTTCCCACATATTCGCTTGGAGCATATATATGAGCTGTAGACATAGGTTCTTCAGCTTTTGAGATTACCGAAGGGTTGGGATAATTTGTTGGATTATCTATGTAAACGATTTCTCCATCAGTTTTTGTGATCCTGTAAACTACGCTCGGTGCAGTAGTTATGATGTCGAAATTATATTCGCGTTCCAGTCTTTCCTGGATTATTTCCATATGTAAAAGGCCAAGAAAGCCGCATCTAAAGCCGAATCCTAAAGCAACAGAGGTTTCCGGTTCAAAAGAAAGCGAAGCATCATTTAGTTGAAGTTTTTCGAGGGCTTCTCTTAAGTCTCCATATTTAGCTCCGTCAACTGGATAGATGCCGCAAAAGACCATAGGATTAACGGTTCGGTACCCGGGCAAAGCTTCCTTTGCGGGGTTATTCTTCAAAGTGACGGTATCGCCAACTCTAGCGTCACTTACAGACTTTATGGAAGCTGCAATGTATCCAACTTCTCCTGCAGACAACTTTTCAGCCGGTTCTAGCTCTGTGGCCCTTAAAAAACCACATTCGGTCACAGTGAAGCTCGCTCCAGTTGCCATCAATTTAATCTCATCACCAGTGCGAAGTTCGCCGTCTTTCACTCTAACGTAAACTATTACACCTTTGTAGCTGTCGTAATATGAATCGAAAATTAAAGCTTTCAGCGGTGCTGTATCGTTGCCGGTTGGGCATGGAATGAACTTAACAATGCTTTCGAGCACGTCTTTTACATTTAGCCCGGTTTTGGCAGAAACTTGTGGCGCGTAATCTGACGGAATGCCTATTATATCTTCAATTTCAGCTTTAACCCTTTCGACATCTGCACTGGGCAAATCGATTTTATTTATAACCGGAACTATCTCTAAACCGGCGTCTACCGCGAGGTACGCGTTAGCTAAAGTTTGAGCTTCTACGCCTTGTGAGGCATCCACTACCAAAATAGCACCTTCGCATGCAGCGAGCGACCTTGATACTTCATAGTTAAAGTCAACATGACCGGGAGTGTCTATCAAGTTGAAAACATAACCCTTTCCGTCTTCAGCCTTATATAGCAGCGTGACAGCGTGTGCTTTTATGGTTATTCCGCGTTCTCTTTCAAGCTCCATATCATCGAGCAGTTGGTCTTCCATGTCTCTTGACGAGACTGATTGTGTGATTTCTAGAATTCTATCGGCCAAAGTGGACTTGCCGTGATCTATGTGGGCTATTATGCTAAAGTTTCTGATTCGCTCTTTTGGAAAATTCAAAATGTATCACCTCTAAAATGTAAAATTTTTGGTTTAAAATAATTGTAAATAAGCAGACTAACGCTAGAAATAGCTGCAATAGCTGCAATGAGTTGAGATATTTTAAATGGAGAGTTCGGGATAAAAAGACTGTCTGTTCGTAATGACTCTATGAAAAAGCGACCGGTTCCGTACCAAAGAGTGTACAACAAAAACACTTGCCCATCGTATTTTCTCAGCTTTAAGCTGAACGTATGAATTAAAATAAAGCCTATGAGGCACCATGTGGATTCGTACAAAAAACACGGATGAACCGGTTGCATGGAAGTATTTTCGCTTACCATGCGAAATATGGAGCTTGTAACAGTCCCGAAGGCTTCTTGATTTGTAAAGTTTCCCCACCTGCCTATAGCTTGTCCTATCAAGAAGCCGAGACTTGCTACATCTAAAATGGCTAAGAAATTTAAATGTTTTATTTTAGAAACTACAAGCCCGCCTAGAATGGCGCCTATCAGCCCGCCGTATATGGCAAGTCCGCCTTCGTTTATGAACAATATTTTAATAGGATTTTTTATAAATGCGTCGCCTGTATAAAAAGCTACGTAATAAAGCCTGGCACCTGCAATGGCTGTTACAGTTCCCGTTATAATAACGTCAATTAAGGAATCTTGCTCCAAGTTAAATCTTTTGGAGTTTTTGATAACATACAGAAAAGCTAGTAAAAAACCAGTAGAAATCAGAATTCCGTAGTAATAAACCGGAATGTTACAAATTTTAAAAGCTATAGGGGAAATATTGAACTTGAGATTTAACCCAGGAAATTCCACATGATAAATTTTTCCCATTTTTTCTCCTTAAAGTGGTGAAATTACAGATAAAGCGGTATTGTTGACGTCTAATTGATGTTTTAATCTTTCGTTAACGTCTTTTAAGGTGGTTTTAGCGATACATTCTATAGCCGAAAATAATTCTTTTCCTGAAAATTCGAGAGTGAGCATAGCATTAGCAATATTTTCGGCGCTGTTTAGAAGTGAAACAGTTTTCCCGTAAATGGCTTTTTTAGCAAGTTCGAATTCTTCTTTTTGAATTTTATTTTCATGTAATTTAGTTACATGTTTTTTTATAATTTCAGCAACCATGTCAGGATCGGAAGACTCACCGGAAAAAATAGAAGCTAAATAGCCTGGCCCTTCAAAGTTTTCATATCCAAAAGTTTCATTTATGAGGTTTTTATCAATCAACTCATTGTAAAGCGCAGAGGTCTTGGACGTTAACAAATATAAAATTATATCTGTTTGAGTTGACTCTTCTATTGTGGGTCTGCCCTTAGAGGCATCTTCCTTAAAGCCCAGCTGAAAGGCCGGCATAGACACAGGAAACTTTTGTTCTATGCGATTTTTAACAACTTCATATGGCTCTTGAGGGAAAATATTTTCCGGTATAGTGCCACTTGTCGGCTTTAATGCATCATCCACGACTTTCAGTACTTCGTTAACCTCGACGTTTCCGGCAATGCATAAAGCCATATTGTTGAGGTTATAAAAACTATCGTAGCACTTATATAAATTTTCAGCGTTTATTTTTGAGATGGATTCAATCGTCCCGGCTATGTCGTCCTTGACAGGGTGATTATGAAACATAATTTTAAATAAATTGAACATTACGCGCCAAGATGGGTCGTCGTCGTACATTTTTATTTCTTGTCCAATTATTCCCTGTTCTTTTTGCACAGTTTTTTCTGTAAAGTAAGGGGACTGAACAAAGTCTATTAATATTTTTAAAGACTCTTTAAAATTCTCGGTGCAAGAGAACAAATAGCCTGTCATGTCGAAAGAGGTGTAAGCGTTTGCGCTGGCACCGGTTTTAGCATACTTAGAGAAAGCATCGCCATCTTCGCTTTCAAATAGCTTGTGTTCAAGATAATGTGCTATACCTTTCGGAACTTTCGTCACGCCCTCTTGACCTAAGAATTTAAATTCAGTATTTATGGACCCAAACTTTGTGCCTAAAATAGCGTAAGTGGAACTGTGACCCTTTTTAGGATATATATATATTCTCAGCCCGCTTGCATGCTTTAATGTGTAATATTTATCTTTAAGCCTCTGACTTACAACTTCTTCTATTTGGTTCATGAGTTTACCTCCATCTGATTTTCATCTTTGCCCTTCAAAATATAGACTGTATCTAAAGTGATTGACTTAGCCGCATCTATTATTTGCTCTTTGCTTACAGAGTTAATTTTACCTATCAATTCATCGATTGTATATTTTGTATTGTCGAAAGTTTGAGATAAATAAAAATTTTCAATGCTGCTTAAATAATCGCTGACAGTTCTGAGACCGTTACTCATGCTTCTTTTTATGGAATCAATGTCATCTTGAGTAAAGTTTCCTAATTTTATGTCTTCAAGTTGATTTAAAATTTCATCTTTAGCTTTAGTGATGTTTCTATTTTCAACACCGCTCTGAACTAACATAATTCCTTTGTTTCTGTCATACCTAGCTGAACAATAGTAGCAAAGGCTATATTTTTCACGAACGTTCAAAAAGAGCTTAGAATGTGGTGTTGTGCCAAAAAGAGCTACAGCGACTCTCATAGGTACTACCATGTCATCGTTTGCGGCTACAGCGGTTCTAAAACCCATTACGAGTTTACTTTGTGATAGTTCCATCTCATCTACATACTCTTTTACATTGCCGGCTTCCCGGATAATTTCTGTACGGCAAGAAGCGGTGCGGTACCTTTGTACCTTGCGAAAAGCCTGTTCAAAGATTTCAATAGCGGAGGAGTTGTCTGCGCTGCCAAGTAGAGTTAATTCAATTTTAGCGGTAGATAATAGCTCTTGCCAAGCGGTAAAGATTTCTTTAGAAGTGAGTTTTTTAACTTGTTCTATAGTTCCGAATCGGTTTATTCCAAACTTTTCATTTTTACACATTAGTTCTTCGCATCTGTTTTTTGCGTAAATGCGTTTATCGTTAAACTCAGACTCAATTGTTTCGATCAGCTGTCTTTTTTCCTGTTCTACTGTATCTTCCGGGAAAGTACCGTTTTCCAGTAATGGATCGAAAATCATTTGGCAGAACAAATCGATAACTTTATCTGAAATGGTTTCGTTGTCCAATGAATATTTATCATCGAGGAATGAAGCGGAAATGGTTAAAACTTGCACTTCGCCAAGTTTGCTAACATCCGCATTTATTGAAGCACCGTAAAGTTCATCCAGTTTCTTGTGAAGGCTTTGTAAGTTTGGGTAATTCCTACATGATTTGCTGAGAATAAACGGCACTATGGCGTTTTTAGAGGCAGTTTCATTTTTTAGTGGAGTAAACAATGTCATAGAGACTCGACCTGTTTTAAACCGGTCTTCTTTTATATTATTGAAATTCACATCTTTTAAAATTTCTTTTTTTATAAAATTTACAGCCAAAAGCAATTCAACTCCTTTTTATTTTAATTATATTGTACCACAAATTTACTTTGTATTTCCAAAAATAATAAAATTGATTCAGAAAAAGAAAATAATTAGCGATATTATTGACCATACTTGAGTTTTAAATTATAATAATAGTTAATTTTTAAATGTGAGAAAGGTAGGCAATTTTATGAAAAGAATAGAAATTTCTAAACTATTCAGCGACAGTGATAAATTTGTAGGAAGTGAAGTTCATGTTTGTGGATGGATCAGAACTATAAGGAATTCAAAGGACTTGAGTTTTATAGAGCTCAATGATGGTAGTTTCTTTAAATGCGTACAAGTAGTTTGCCTTTCTAATAATATCCGGAATTTTAAAGAAATTTCAAAGTTAAATGTAGGTTCAGCTGTATGCGTTACTGGTGAAGTTATATCCACTCCAGACGCTAAGCAGCCGTTTGAGATAAAAGCAACAGAAGTTTTCATAGAAGGCAAATCAACGAGTGATTATCCGCTTCAGAAAAAGCGCCATACTTTGGAATATTTAAGGACAATAGCCCACCTCAGACCAAGGTCAAACACCTTCAGTGCGGCATTTAGAGTTAGGTCTAAAGCAGCGTTTGCTATTCATAAATTTTTCAATGAAAATGGATTTGTTTACGCGCACACACCAATTATTACAGGCAGCGACTGTGAAGGAGCCGGCGAAATGTTCACAGTAACTTCCATGGACTTAAAAGACGTGCCGAAATACGAAAACGGTGAAGTTGATTTTTCAAATGACTTTTTTCAGAAGCACACATCGCTTACCGTTTCAGGACAACTAGAGGGTGAATGCATGGCGATGGCTCTGGGGAAAATATACACTTTTGGGCCCACTTTTCGTGCAGAAAAATCTTATACACAGAAGCACGCAGCTGAGTTTTGGATGATAGAGCCTGAAATAGCTTTTGCAGATTTAAATGAAAATATGGAAATAGCCGAGGCAATGATAAAGTATGTAATAAAATACGTTTTAGATACATGTCCGGAGGAAATGAAATTTTTCAATCAATTTTACGATAAAGAATTAATAGAACGTTTAACTAAGCTGGTTGAGTCCGATTTTGAGGTTGTAACTTATACCGATGCTGTAGATATTTTAATTAAAAATAATGATAAGTTTGAATATAAAGTTTCATGGGGAACGGACTTGCAAACAGAGCACGAAAGATACTTAACGGAACAGATTTATAAAAAGCCTGTTTTTGTAATTAATTACCCGAAAGAGATAAAATCTTTTTATATGCGGGAAAATGAAGATGGCAAAACAGTTGCGGCTATGGACTTATTAGTTCCGGGGATAGGCGAGATTATCGGAGGTAGCCAACGTGAAGAAAGGCTGGATAAAATTTTAACTAGAATGCAGGAACTTGGTTTGAAGGAAGAAGACTATTGGTGGTACTTAGACTTGAGACGCTACGGAACTGCTACTCACTCAGGCTTTGGGCTCGGCTTTGAAAGACTTATCATGTACCTAACAGGTATTCAAAATATAAGGGATGTGCTGCCGTTCCCTAGAACTACAGGCGTAGCGGAATTTTAAGTATACAGCGCTGGGACGTAAAAACTTATTTTTTACGTCCCAGCTATATTTTACGTTTTTAGATGATTTAATAAAGCCAAAGTGATATAATTAAGATATCCGAAAAATAGAGAGGGCTTTTTGTAATATGTATGAAATCCTGAAAAAAGAAAAACTCAACGCATCTGTAACTTTAATGCTTATACATGCGCCGCTTGTAGCTAAAAAGGCTAAAGCAGGACAATTTATTATTTTGCAAGTTGAAGAAAATGGTGAAAGAATACCATTAACCGTTGCGGATTACGATAGAAACAATGGCACAGTTACAGTAATATTCCAAGTGGTTGGAACAACCACTAAAAAGCTCGATATGCTAGAAAAAGGAGATAAACTGTATACTTTTGTGGGACCTTTGGGCAATGCAACTGACATATCAAATTGCAAAAAAGTTGCGATTGTTGGAGGAGGGGTAGGTTGTGCTATCGCGTACCCTATCGCAAAAGCTATCAAATCAACAGGAGCAAAAGTGCATTCAATTATAGGATTTAGAAATAATAATTTAGTCATTTTAAAAGATGAATTTGAAAATGTAAGCGATGAGTTGTTCTTAGTAACAGACGATGGAAGCACCGGTACGAAAGGGTTAGTAACCGATATCTTAAAGAAACTTGTCGAAAATAAAGGTGATTATGACGTAGTCTTTGCTGTTGGCCCTCTTATGATGATGAAATGTGTTTCAGATTTAACAAAGAAGTACGACATCAAGACGGTTGTGAGCATGAATCCAATAATGATAGACGGCACAGGCATGTGCGGAGGGTGCAGGCTAACAGTAGGTGATAAAATGAAATTTGCATGTATAGACGGACCAGATTTTGACGGGCACAAAGTGGATTTTGATGAAGCAATAAAACGTGGTAAAATGTTCTTAAACGAAGAAAGAAAGTCATACGAAAATACCTGTAATTTGTTAAAGAAAGGTAATTTAAGCAATGGAAAATAAGCGCCAAGCTATGCCGGTAGAAAATGCTAAAAGTAGGATAAGAAATTTTTCAGAAGTGGCAAAAGGGTTTACTTTAGAACAAGCTAAAAATGAAGCGGACAGGTGCTTAAACTGTAAAAGCAAACCCTGCGTAAAATCTTGCCCTGTGGCAGTCGACATACCTGCATTTATAGAAAAAATAAAAAGTGAAAATATAGAAGATGCTTATAAAATTATATCGAAATCATCTCTTCTGCCGGCCATTTGCGGGAGGGTTTGCCCTCAAGAGAGACAGTGCGAAGGAAGTTGTATAATGGGTTTGAGAGGAGAAGCTGTGGCGATAGGTGCACTTGAGCGATTTGTCGCTGATTTTATCGCTGGTACAGAAACTGAAAGCAACTGCAATAACGAGACTTTGAAAATAAAAGGAAAATCGCATAAAGTAGCGGTAATCGGTTCAGGACCGGCTAGCCTCTCATGTGCAGGAGAGTTAGCAAAAGACGGCTATGAAGTTACTGTGTATGAGGCCTTGCAGGTTTTAGGCGGGGTACTGGTTTATGGCATTCCGGAGTTCAGACTGCCGAAGAAAATTGTAGATCATGAAATAAATAAACTGAACCAGCTTGGAGTTAACTTTGAAACAAATGTAGTAATAGGCAAAACACTTTCCGTAGAAGAATTATTTGGCATGGGCTTTGAGGCTGTATTTATAGGTTCAGGAGCGGGTCTTCCCAAGTTTATGGGGATCGAGGGTGAAAATTTAAATGGTATTTATTCTGCAAACGAATTTTTGACGCGTGTGAACCTTATGAACGCATATAAAAACGAAACGGATACGCCAATCGGAAAACTGGGAAAGGTTGCTGTGATAGGTGGTGGCAACGTAGCTATGGATGCAGCGCGTGTGGCTAAGAGACTTACCGAGGATGATGTTTTTATAATTTACAGGAGGTCTGAAAAAGAGTTGCCGGCGCGGCTTGAGGAAGTAGAACATGCTAAAGAAGAGGGTATAATTTTTAATTTTCTATCTAACCCTAAAAGTTTTTTTTCGGGTGAAGATTTTAGGGTAAAGAAAATAGAATGTGCAGAGATGGAGCTTCTAGCTGAAGATAGCTCTGGCAGGCGAAAGGTTCAAGAAAAACAAAATTCAAGATTTTATTTAGACGTCGATACAGTTATAATTGCTATAGGAACATCGCCCAACCCCGTGATAGCTAACTCTTGCAAGGCTTTGAAGTTGAATGATCGAGGTGGAATTTTAGTTGATGACCAAACCTTAATGACATCTATAGATGGAGTTTTTGCGGGAGGGGATGCGGTCTCCGGTGCCGCGACAGTGATTTTAGCAATGGGTGCAGGAAAAAGGGCAGCTAAAGCCATATCAAGCTATATAGAAAGTAAAAATTCATAAAAAGGAAGTTGTAATGATGCATAAAACAAACGTAAGATTGAGAGTTTGCGGCATGGAATGCCCGATAATTTCGGAAGATAGCGAAGAGTATATAATTTCTGTAGGAGAAGAAATAAACAGCCGTGTAGAACAAATAACTGAAAAAAATCCACAATTATCGACATTCATGGCAATCATTTTAATTGCGCTGGAATATTGTGACACATTGAGAAAAACAGAGCAGAATGTTGAGAATTTGCGCAGTTTGGTAAATAAGTCAAATGAAGATATAGAACTCGGTAAGATGGAACTTGACTATACTAAAGTTAATTTAGAAAAAGTAAAATCAGAACTGGTATCTTGTAAACAAGATTTGGACTTGTTTAAAGAAAAAGTAGAAAGTTTGCTTAACGAAAAAACCACACTTTCTGGTGAGAATGTGAAATTAAAAAAAGAACTCGAAGATTCCGAAAAAGAATTAAAACTTGAACAAGAGAAAGTAGAAGAGTTAAAAGAACATGAGAAGGTTCAAACTTTAAAAGCAGAAGGGCTTGTAAACAGAATAGCCGAACTTGAAGATGCTACAAAGGTTCTAGAAAGCGAAAAAAGTCAACTGGAAAGCGAACTCGAAAATTCTGAAAAAGAGTTAAAAATTGAGCAGGAGAAAGTAGAAAAGTTAAAAGAAAGTGAGAAAACTCAAACTTTAAAAGCGGAAGAACTTGTAAGCAGAATAGCTGAACTTGAAGGTACTACAAAGATCCTAAAAAGTGAAAAAAATAACTTAGAAAATGAGAAAAAAGACGTCAGTACGAAAAAAAATGAACTTGAGTTAAAACTAGACGAACAAAGGCATGAAAATCAGGTACTGCTTGAGGAATTGAAAAAAACTAAAGAAAAATGTGAAAATATGGCTGTGTTTGAAGAAGAAATAATAACTAACTCTGTGCTAGAAAACGAAGTAGCGGATGAAAAACAAGATATACTGAAAAATTTAACGATTTAGCTGATTTAGAAATGAAATTACGATTATATTTTGAGTTTGGTTGAAAACTATGTTGAAAATGTGGAGAATTCAGCAAGTATTCAACAGCCTTGTTACAAATTGAAAGCGCGGAAAATAAAGGATAATAATTTTTTTGTTGAAAGTGGTATTAGTATGAATTTAAATAACGAAAAGAAAATATTTATAACGAAAACCAGGGATAATGCGATTATCCCGTCGAGAGGCACAGAAGGTTCTGCTGGGCTTGACTTATACGCTGCGGCTGTTGAAACTATTACAATTAAACCTGGTCAGCCTGTGAAAGTACCAACGGGCATTGCGATAGATTTACAGGACAAAAACTTAGTTGCATTAATTTTTGCAAGGAGCGGACTTGGGGTTAAACACGGTATAACACTTTCAAATGGTGTGGGAGTGATTGACAGCGACTATAGAGGCGAAATATTTGTAGGACTTTGCAATGTTGGAAACACTGCATATGAAGTTCAACCAGGCGATAGAATAGCTCAAATGATAATTATGCCGGTGCCTAGTTTTACCTTAGTTGAAAAAGAAAAATTAAGCGAAACCGAACGAGGTGTTGGTGGTTTTGGCTCTACAGGAAAATAAATTTCCTAATTTTCATTACAAAAATTGTAAAATTTAGTTTAAAAAATAGATAATTAAATATTGTTGGTAATTTGTTGAGAAATGAGTATTAAATATAGTATAATAATTAA
>OLPF01001861.1_pt1 | contig 15781 bp, 10 predicted proteins | sample 1673121 | NCBI WGS metagenome assembly OLPF01 (sample SAMEA3136756, study PRJEB25190) | human gut metagenome
CCGCACCTCGCTCGCCGTATCGGCACTTAGAATTATGCGGTATTGCCCTAACTCTGTTCTCCCAATTCCAGCCGTTTGAACCCTTCGCCTTCCACCTCGTTCGCCTGCAGCATCACGATAAAACTGCCGGGGTCAATGCGCTTGGTTTCGCGGTTGATGATATACAGCTGCTTGGAGCTGCAGGCACACAGCACCACATCGCGCCCATCCTGGGAATAGCCGCCGTAACCTTTCAATATCGTGGAACCGCGGTCCACTTTTTCGCCGATCATCCTGCACACGGCGGGGCCGTCGCTCGTCACAATCAAAGCCATCATACAGGCGTTGAAACCGAACATCATCCGGTTGATGATGTAAGAGCTCAAAAAATTGAAAATCAGGCCGTAAATGATGGAATCCACATCATGGAACACCAGCCCGTTTGCCAAAATCACCGCCAGCGCTGCCGCAAAGGTCAGGTTGCCGAACGGCATGTGCGGGTGGCGGGATTTGATGGCCATGGTGATAAAATCCAGGCCGCCGGTGCTGGAGTTCTGCATATAAATCAGCGCATCCCCCACGCCGCTGATCACACCGCCGCAGATGGTGGCCAGCATGCGGTCCCCCTGGTACACCGGCAGCGCAGCCAGCACATAGTCCGTAAAAATGGCAAACAGCACCATGCACCGCACGCTGCGGAAAAAGAAATCCTTGCCCAGGTACTTGAAGCAGATCAGCACAATGGGGATGTTCATAATAATGTTGGTCACACCAATGGGCAGACCAAACAGGCGGAACAAAATGGCACCGATACCGGCCACACCGGTTACCGGCACCCCGGCCGCCACAGCAAAGCTGTACAGGCCAAGGGCCGAAACAAAACAGCCGATGACCTCCAGCGCCAGGTTTTTCCAGCGGGAATCCGTCATATCCTATCTCCTGCTTCCGCAGCTTGTGCGGGTATATTTGTGGGGGCAGCGGGCATTATTTGCCGCCCTTCTTGCGGTGGTAAGCAGACTTTTCGTCCTTCTGCTTCTGGGTCTGTGCCTGGGTGTTCTGCAGCTGGCGGCTGATCAGCACGGCTGCCACAATGCCGGCGCACACCACGGCAATGCCCACCGCCACATACAGCGGCAGTTTGCTGCTGGTTTGGGCGGCCTGTTCCTGGCGCTGCACCTGCTCCGGGTCCGGGGTCGGCTTTTCGGTCGGCTCCGGCGTGGCGGTGGGTTCCAGGGTGGGCATGGGGGTTGCTTCCGCCTGGGCGGCGGTGGGGTCTTTCAGGGTAGCCTTCGTGGTCGGGTGCGGCATGGCTGCAGCCGGGCGCTGAGTTGCCGTTGCCGCCGCGGGGGCCGATGTGGCGGCAGCAGCGGGGGGCTCGTCACTGGTATTGTTTTCTTCCTCCTGCTGCGGGGCCGCGGTAATGGCCGGGGTGGCTGTAGGCATCACCACAATATCCGGCGCAGGGTACACCTGCGGGGTACCGGTGGGCGGCAGCGTTGCCGCACTTTCCGGTGTGGAGGAACCGCCCGGCGTGGGGGCCGGGGTCGGGGTTGCCGTTTCCGGGGTGGCCGTGGGGGCAGTTTCCGGGGTGGAGGTTTCCGGCGTAGCGGTTTCACCCGTTGCGGTTTCCGCCGTTGCCGCCTGGCTCAAAGGTTCCTCCCCGCTGAAAAACCGCAGAATATCCCCCAGCACCGGGATGTCCAGCAGCGTTTCCACAAAGCTGGTCCGTGGAGTCTGACGGGTGCTTTCCGCATAGGCGGGCGCTGCTGTTGCCACACACAGGCAAAGCGCCGCACACAATGCCAGCATACGCATGTTTGTTTGCTTCATGTAAGTGTTCCCCTTTTTTACATCTTTGGCTGTTCTGTAAAATCAAAAAAGCCGGGGCGTGCCGGTTTTGAACCCGCACTGCTCCGGCTTTGGTGCCCGATGATTACTTTACGGTCTTTTTGATTTTGGATGCGCTGTAGGTCTTCATCACGCTGGCGGAAAGGTTATTTTCCATCTCGGCGCCCTCTGCATAGAACTCGTCCTGCAAAGCATCGCTCTTCATAGCGTCCAGCAGATTATAGCGGCTCACAAAATCATCCACCGTGCCCTGCTCCATGGGGTCCAGGCTGCGCACGATCATGTAGCTCATGCCAAGGTCGGCCACCGTCCAGTTGCCGGTACCGGCTGCTTTTACCGCATCGGTAATGCTGTTGCCGCCGTCATTGGTGTTGTAGCTGGACAGGTCCGAAGGCGTAAACAGACCGCTGCCGGTGTAATACAGTGCCTGGGTTGCTTCCACGCTGCTGCCCAGTGCGGTAAAGGCCTGCGGCACATAGGTCATTGCAGCACTGTACAGGGCAGATTCGTTGGTAGCCGCGGCCAAGTCATCACGGCACTGGTTGGCCAGGGCTTCAATCTCGGCTTTCTGGTCGTCGCTGGCAAAGGTATACGTGCTCTGGTCAAATAGCGGCAGCTGGACCAGCTCCAGGTAGTAGCAATCGTTGTTGATGTAATCGGCATATTCCTGCTCGGTGACCGGGCTGCTGCCGTTTTCGCCGTAGATCAGCTCCAGGCAGGCATCTGCCTTTTTGCTGTTCAGCTGGTACTTTTCCAAGGTTGCCTTGGAAATGCCGTTTGCTGCGTACAGATCGCTGTTATTCTCCCACTGGGTATCGGCGGTCTTGGCGGCTTCGGCGGTAGCGGCTTCGTCCAGTATGCCGCCCAGCTCGTCAAACTTCTTTTCCACAGCTGCGTAATACTGCAGGCTGCGCAGGGTCAGGCGGGCAACGTAATCTGCGCCGTCGGTGGTAACTTCCTCGTCGTTAATGGTGCCGGTGCACTCAGCTTTCAGCACGGCTTTCACGTTGCTGGCGGTTTCGCCGGTGGCAAGCTTTGCTGCGCCGGAAGCGGTGTTGTAGGCGTTATACTGGGCCAGCAGGTAGATGCCGGCCGGGATATCAACGCCGCCAATGCTGCCCACGCTGGCCGGGGTGGACATGGCACAGCCCGTTACGCCCAGCAGCAGCATGACTGCCAGAGCCAGACTGATGAATTTTTGTTTCATGTTGTGGGGTCTCCTTACTATACTTTCAATTTGCCGCGCGGGCACCACCCGCAAATGGCAATGTAAAAACATTATACCGCGTTTGACCGCTCATTGCAAGCACGGTGTGGGGGCAAAATCGCCCGCCAAGCAACAAAAAAACAGGGCAGCCGTCCCAAAATGGCCAACCGCCCTGTTCTGTTTTTCCTTATTCCTGCCTCCGGGGCTGAAAGCCAGCCCGCCGGGCAGCTGAATTTACTGGCGCAGTGCCTGGATCACACAGTCCAGGTCATGTTCGTCCTCACAGACGATCTTGACCGGATGGCTGTAGTCCAGACTCATCATACCGAGAATGCTCTTTGCATCAGCAATGCTGCCCTTCATGTCATGCACGCCGACCTCATTGTAACACTTGGCAGCGGCAGACACGATTCCCTGTACTTCTGCGAAGTTGGAAACCTTGACTTGTCTTACCATAATAATGACCTCCATAAATAAAACCCGGCACAGGCCATCATGCCTGCGCGGTAAGGGCGGAACCCACATTTTCTTTCCCTTACAGCTGCATTATAGCATAATTCTATCCGGCGTACCTATGTTAGATTCATTGTTGCCATTTTTTCATCGGGATGCACAAAAGACAAATTTGTTCATGTTCCGCTTTGTACAGGCTGCCAAAGTTTTTTCGCTTTATTCACGAATTTTCTTTATTTTTTGACTTTTCTGGCTTCAGTTTTTGTCTTTTCGGCTTTGTATTTTAACGGTTTTTGTTCCTGTTTTGGCAGGTTGCACATTCAAACTGTCCATTTGGCTTTTCCTTCCGGCAACATAATTCCATGCTCTGCCGAAAAGTGCTGATTTTTGCGGTTTTCGGCCAGGTTTTCAGCTCTGGGGCACGCCTTTCATGGTCAGGGCAATGCGCTTTTTGGCTGTATCCACGCTCAGTACCTTGACCTGCACCACATCGCCCACTTTCAGCGCATCTCTCGGGTTCTTGATAAACTTATCACTGATCTGGGAAACATGCACCAGTCCGTCCTGATGCACGCCGATATCTACAAATGCGCCAAAGTCAATCACATTGCGCACGGTACCTTTCAGCTCCATGCCGGGCTTCAGGTCCTCCAGCCCCATCACATCGCTGCGCAGCAGGGGTTTGGGCAGGCTGTCGCGCACATCGCGCCCCGGCTTGCACAGCTCGGACACAATATCCATCAGGGTGGGTTCGCCCACGCCAAGTGCTTCGCACAGGGCTTTGGTGCCGCAGTTCTTCACCCGTACCGGCAGGCTCTGCATCGCGTCCGTGCCGATCTCTTTGGCGTCACAGCCGCAGGCTTCCAGCAGGCCCTTGGCGGCGGGGTAGCTTTCGGGGTGGACGGCGGTTGCATCCAGCGGGTTCTTGGCACCCGGCAGGCGCAAAAAGCCTGCGCACTGTTCAAATGCCTTGGGGCCAAGGCCCTTGACCTTTTTCAGCTGCGCACGGGAGGTAAACGCGCCCTCCTCCTCACGCCAAGCCACAATATTTTTAGCGGTAGCGTTGGTAATGCCGGCCACACGGGCCAGCAGCGGGGCGGACGCCGTGTTCAGATCCACGCCAACGCTGTTCACACAGTCTTCCACCACACCGTCCAGCGTTTCGTTCAGGCGCTTCTGGGGCATATCATGCTGGTACTGGCCCACGCCCACGGCCTTGGGGTCAATTTTAACCAGTTCAGCCAGCGGGTCCTGCAAGCGGCGCGCAATGGAAACCGCGCTGCGCAGGTTGACATCATACTGCGGGAACTCCTCCGCCGCCAGCTTGGACGCCGAATACACCGAAGCGCCGGCTTCACTGACGACCATATATTGCAGGTGCAGCCCCTTTTCCTCGGCCAGTTCACGGATTACGGCGGCGGCAAACTCCTCGGTTTCATGCCCGGCGGTGCCGTTGCCGATGGCCATGACCTCCACCTCGTTTTTCAGCACCATGCTCTTGATGGTTTTCTTGGCCTGATCCACCCGCTTGAATTCCGGCACCGGGTATACCACGTTGGTATCCAGCACCTTGCCGGTGGGGTCCACCACGGCAACCTTGCAGCCCATGCGGTAGCCGGGGTCCAGGCCCATCACGGTTTTGCCGCGGATGGGCGGCTGCAGCAGCAGCTGGCGCAGATTCTCGCCAAACACAGTGATGGCACCCTCGGCGGCCTTGGCGGTCAGTTCGGCGCGCAGTTCGTTTTCCAGGCTGGGGTGGATCAGGCGGCTGTAGGCATCCAGTGCCGCGGCTTCCACAATGGCAGCGCTGGCGCCGCCGGTCTTTTTGCGGGCGAACATCCAGGCCACAATGCCCCCGGCGCGCTCGGCTTCCACGGCAATGCTCACCTTCAAAAAGCCTTCCCGCTCGCCGCGGTCCAGGGCCAGAATACGGTGGCCAGGGATTTTGGCGACAGGCTCGGTATAATCATAATACTGGGTGTATACGCTGTCTTCGTCCTTAGCTTTTACGCTTTTGACCATGCCGAACGCATGGTAGTAGCGGCGCAGCTCGGCGCGGCAGTGAGCGTCATCGCTGATGGTTTCGGCAATGATATCTTGTGCCCCGGCCAGAGCGGCTGCTGCATCGGGGACTTCCTCGTTCAGGTAGTCGTTGGCGGCTGTCTGCGGGTCAAAGTCAGCATCCTGCTTCAAGGTAGCATCGGCCAGCGGCTGCAGGCCGCGAGCGCGGGCGATGCTGGCGCGGGTCTTGCGCTTGGGCTTATACGGACGATAGATATCCTCCACCTCGGCCAGTGTTTTGGCACCAGTCAAAGCGGCCTGCAGTTCCGGCGTCATGGCGTTCTGCGCTTCAATGGAGCCGGTCACTTCTTCTTTACGCTTATCCAATCCGCGCAGGTATTCCAGGCGGTCGCCCAAGTTGCGCAGCACCTGGTCATCCATAGAGCCGGTAGCTTCTTTGCGGTAGCGGGCAATAAATGGGATGGTGTTCCCGGCATCGATCAGGTCAATGGCACCCTGTACGTTTTTCAGGCTCAGGTTCAGTTCCTGCGCCAGCTGTTCGGCATGGTTCGGCATCTTTGTTCTCACTTTCTGTTTTACGAGGAATTTTCCACGCGGGATTTTCCAGCCTTTTTTGAAAAAAAGGCTTCGGCGAAAAAACTTTAATACTTTAATATATAAATTATAGTAGATAGTTAAAAATCAGCTGTAGGGCGGGATGCCCTCATCCCGCCGGGGAGAAACCTTGCCATTTGTTGCAAACGTTGCAAGCAATCCGTAGGGACCGATGCTCGCCACCGGCCCGCAAAGGGGAATACAATCACAGGTCAGGTGTTGGCACCGGCGGGGTATTGTGCCATGATTCTACATATCGGGCTGTATCCGGGTATATCACCCCATCATATGCCACACACCCGTGTGCGCACAATGTACGCCCCTACGGTCTCCATCGGGATAAAACGCAATTTTCCGTCCCCGACTACATCCTAAGGCAATACCGCATAATTCTAAGTGCCGATACGGCGAGCGAGGTACGGCAGATGCTAAGCCAAAAGCGCAGATAATACTTTGTGTATTATCGAGCATTTTGGCAACGCAGATGCCGTGCCGCAGCCGCCGGAGCGGTGCTTAAGCCGTAAGGCGGGAATTATGCGGTGTTGCCCTAAATTTGACCGTGCACACTCCCAACGGTTTGGCGGGGCATCATTTACCCCACACTGCTCTCTTCCCGGCGCTTTTTCCGGTGCAATACTGCCACCCACACGGCATACACCACAATAGCGCCGGCGCTGACGGCAACGCTCTGCCGCAGACCGGCCGTGTGGTAGGTGAACACGATCTCGCTGTGGCCCGCCGGGGCGGCAACCGCCATCAGGCCGTTGTCCACTTTCTCCACCTCCACCGGCACACCGTTCACGGTTGCGGTAAAACCATCGTCATAGGGCACGCTGAACAGTACCAGATTTTCGGCTTCCAGATCCGCCTGCGCGGTAAAGCCGGTGCGCGTTGCGGTAAAGCTTGTCACAGCGCTTTCCCGCCGGGCCGTACAGTCCTGCACATAATCCTCATAGCTGATGTTATTTTTCTCATCATCCGTCAGGTTCTGCATCATCTGGCCGTACCGTTCCACCTGTTCATCGGTCAGCAGCAGGGCTTTCATCAGTACATTGCCCGCGTTGGTATCGCTCACCGTTTCAAAGTCCTCTTCCGTAATATAGGAATCATAGGTAAAGCCCATCGGCACCCAGTTCTCGTTCTCGTAAATCAGGTAGCTTGTGGTGCTTGAAACAAGGTTCCAGCCTTCCAGCTTTTCTTTTTCCCAATCCTCAACTTTTTCTTTCGGCACAAGGGTATACCGCACGCTCAGCAGACCGCGCAGGGCATACAGGCTGGCTTCCGGCTTGGAGTTCACATCCCGCTTAACGCCCACCGTAGGGTAAAATTCCAGAATGCTGGGTGCTACCGTAGAGTTAAAGAACTGGATGCAGCTTTTGTCCAGCCACAGACCAAGGTTGTTATAACTGTCGTAAGCGTCCAGCCGGCAAAAGACATCGTCCGGCAGAACGGCGTTCAGCTCCGGGGCTTCGCGCCAGGTCTGCTGCACATAGTCCGCATCGTGGTACCACTGGCCGTATTTGGTGATGGAAAGGTGTACCTGCCCATACACAAAGCTGAACCCCAGCACCACGGCCAGCACCGCCGCCGGGAACCGTGCCGCCAGCTGCCTGCGGTAATGCAGCAGCAGCCAGAACAGCCCCACGCCCAACATGCTGACCAGCAAAATGCCCCAGTAGCGCAGCGGTTCCTCCACCACGCCAATGGTGGTGGTGCCGTCTTTTTCATTGGGCACCAGCGCAAAGGCAATGCTGCTCAAGGTACACAGCGCCACAAGGCCCAGTGCGCGGCGGTACTCGGTTTCGCACAGGTTGGCTTTTTGCAGCGTCATAGCCGTGGCGGCGCAGAGCACCAAAACCGGCATATAATACCAGCGCGCATAATAGCTGGAATTGAGGGCATAGAACATGCTGTTCAGCACCGGCACAAAGGCGCAGATAAGGCACACTTTCATGATGCGCGCAAAGGGGTGGCGCCGCCGCACGCGGCAGAACACCAGCCCGCCCGCAATACCCACCACCGGCAGGTAGACGGTCATGCTGGTGTGCTTTAAGATGCCCTCCTGGAACAGGTCTTTCAGGTAGGGGGCATCCGGCATCAAAAAAGCGCTGTAAAAAATGGCAAGGTACTGCTGGGCGCTGCCGTATACAAGGTAGCCGTACCCATTGAATGGATCGATTGTGCGCGGGTTCTGCACCAGCGAAAGTGCCGCCGGAACCAGCAGCGCACAGCCCATGCAGCAGCCCAGCACCGTCTGGAACGCCAGCGCCCCAAACAGGCGCAGGTTCAGCTTGTACCGGCCGCCCGCCACCATGCAGACAAAATAAATCATCAAAAACACGGCCTGCCCGGCAAAAAAGAAATAGTTGTTGAGCAGGTTGACCGCAACCCAAAACGGGAATGCACCGTGCCTGCGGTCCAGCACGGCGTCATCCAGCGCTTTGAGCATGTAGGGGAACAGCGCCACAACGTCCAAAAAGTGGTTAAAGAACACGTTGTACACCGTAAAGCCGGAGAACGCATACAGACACGCGCCCACCATGCTCCAGCGCTCGTCTTTTACCCAGCGGCGCATCCACAGGTAAGCCCCGCCGCCCGCCACAGCAAATTTAAGGCAGAGCATTGGCACCATGGCCCAGGGCGTCCACCGATAGGGCAGCAGAAGGGTGAGCCAGAAAAACGGGCTGCCGCACAGATAAAAGCTGTAGGAGTTCACAAACCCGCTGCCCAGGTCCGTTGCCCAGCTGAAACTGCCCCCCTGCTTAACAAAATTGTTGGCATAGGAATAAAAGGAAATCTGCTGGTCGTTAAAGTCCCCGGCGTAGTGGAAAAAGTCGCCGTTCAGGCCATCAATGATGCAGTGGGGCAAAAACAGCGCCGCCGCCACCGCAAAGCAAAGCCAGAACACCTGCCAATACCGTGACCGCCCGCCTGTTTTGCGCTCCAAAAGCTTGCCGCCAATCTTCAATGCAATTCCCTCCTTTGAAGGGATGTGATATACTTTATAATTAGAAATGAGAAATGAGGAATTAGCAATGAGCAATTATCTGCCATTCTTTGGCTCCTCGTATTTTAGCAAAAGGTCTGCCCCATTGCCCACCATTTAATTTCTCATTACTAATTCCTAATTCCTAAGGCAACACCGCACAATTCCCGCCTAGCGGCTTAAGCACCGCTCCGGCGGCTGCGGCACGGCATCTGCGTTGCCAAAATGCTCGATAAGACATCCAGTATTATCTGCGCTTTTGGCTTAGCAGCTGCCGCACCTCGCTCGCCGTATCGGCACTTAGAATTATGCGGTATTGCCCTAATTTTTTCAAGAGTGAGGTGCTTTGTTTTGTCTCTATACCCTTTTCACGCTCTTTTGGGGCGCATGAAGTATATTACACGGTGGGCGCTGATGCGCTGCATGCGGCAGGAAAGCCTGAGTGAGCACACGGCGGATACCGCCCTGCTGGCCCATGCGCTTTGCCTGATCGCCCGGAACATCACCCACACCGGGGCCGATATCCGCCCCGACACCGTGGCCGCCGCGGCGCTGTACCACGATGCGCCGGAAATTTTGACCGGCGATATGCCTACCCCGGTCAAATACAAGAGCGAAGCCCTGCGCACCGCCTACAAAGCCGTGGAACGGGAAAGCGCCCTTGCCATGGCGGATCTGCTGCCGCCGGAGCTGCATGAGATCGAAGGCAGCTATCTGACCGGCAGTGTGCTGAACGATGCCGAGCGCAAGCTGCTGAAAGCCGCAGACCGGCTTTCGGCCCTGATCAAGTGCATGGAGGAGGTGGAAAGCGGCAACCGCGAGTTCACCGCCGCTCTCGCCCAGCAAAAAGCCGATCTGGTCGCCATGCACAGCCCCGAAGCCGATTATTTCATTGAGCACATGCTGCCGTGCTATACGCAGAACCTGGATGAGCTAACGAAAAAGTAAGTAAATAGTTAGGGCAATACCGCATAATTCTAAGTACCGATACGGCGAGCGAGGTGCCGCAGCTGCCGGAGCGGTGCTTAAGCCGCAAGGCGGGAATTGTGCGGTGTTGCCCTAATTAACTCCTCACTCCTACCTCCTAACTACCCTTGGAGCTTATATACCGCCTCAATCAGCTTGTCCACATCGGTAAAATGCTCCAGCATGGAACAATAACGGCGCAGGGACGCGGCGCCTTTCAGACCTTTCATATAGTGCACGGCCTGGCCGCGGGCCTGGGGCATAGCGGTCCATTCGCCTTTTTCTTCGCACATTTCGTAGATTTGGGCGCGCAGGGCGTTCATCCGGGCGTTCAGGCTGGGTTCGCCGGGCTCCGGCTGGCCAGTCAATACGGCGTTGATACGCTCAAACAGCCAGGGGTCGCCCAGCGCGCCGCGGCCGATCATCACGCCCGCGCAGCCGGTTTGCTCCAAAATCTGCTTTGCGTCTTCCGCCGTGGTGATATCGCCGTTTGCCAGCACCGGAATGCCGACCGCTTTGCGGATCTCCGTGATGGCATCCACATCAATGGGCGGGATGTACATCTGCTCCCGCGTGCGGCCATGCACGGCGATCAGGTCTGCACCGTTTGCTTCACACTGCCGGGCCACGGCAACGCCGGTCAGCTGCTCGGCATCCCAGCCAATGCGCATTTTAACGGTCAGAGGCTTATCCGGCCCCAGGGCTCCGCGGGCAGCGGCCACCATGCGGCCGCACAGCTCCGGGTCCTGCATCAGTTTGCTGCCTGCACCGCTGGATGTGATCTTGGGGGCCGGGCAACCCATGTTGATGTCCAAAATATCAAACTGCACGCCTTTTTCCTGAATGATCCGGATCGCCTGCGCCATCGTTTCGGGCTCGGCCCCAAACAGCTGCACGGCATAAATGCCGTGGGAGGCCTTGTCCCGCAGCAGGCGCACGCTTTTGTCATCGCCAAAGGTAATGGCCTTGGCGCTGGCCATCTCGCTTACCGTCCACGCCGCGCCATGGTCCGCCATCAGGTGCCGGCACGCCGCATCCGTAAACCCCGCCATCGGCGCAAACACCGCAGGCTGTGCATATGGAATGGTTAGATTGCGTAATTGCATATTTTTGATAGGCAGGAGTGAAGAGCGAGGAGTTAGGAGTGAGGAGTTAAAGGTGCGGCTTGCGCCGCGTTTTGAATTTTGGGGTAAAACAATAAACCCTAACATTCAAAATTGTGCGCGCCAGCGCACACCAATAACTCCTAACTCCTACTTCCTAACTCCTAACTCCTAACTCTCTCCCAACTTTTGTTTTTGCTTCAGCTAAAATATTATTTTACCACACTCCCCACACCAGTGCAATTTGTGATATACTATTTTTATTATTGCGATCGATGTGTTTCGTTTTTTCGGAGGTTCCTGTATGAAACTGCTGGTTTTGGATGGCAACAGTCTGGTGAACCGGGCTTACTTCGGTATCAAGCTGCTGACAACCAAGGATGGGCGCTACACCAACGCCATTTTCGGCTTCCAGAATATCCTGCTCAACCTGCTTTCCGCCCACCACCCGGACGCTGTGGCCATTGCCTGGGACGAAAAAGCCCCCACCTTCCGCCATACCGCCTATGACGGCTACAAGGCCACCCGCCACGGTATGCCGCAAGAGCTGGCGGAGCAGATGCCGGTATTAAAGCAGCTGCTGACCGACCTTGGCTTTGTGCAGGTCAGCAAGCCCGGCTGGGAAGCGGACGATATCCTGGGCACGCTGGCCACCGCCAACGAGGCCGCCGGGGGCACCACCCTGCTGGCGACCGGTGACCGGGACAGCCTGCAGCTGGTAGACGATGCCACCACGGTGCTGCTTGCCACCAACCGCGAAACGCTGCCCATGGACCCCGCCGCCATCCAGGAAAAATACGGCGTGGCCCCGCCGCAGCTGATCGAAGTAAAAAGCCTGATGGGCGATGCTTCCGATAATATTCCCGGCGTGCCCGGCATTGGCGAAAAGACCGCCCTTGCCCTGGTGCAGAAGTTCGGCAGTTTGCAGGGCGTGTATGAGCACCTGGACGACAAAACCATCAAACCCAAACAGCGGGAGAAGCTGGAAGCCAACAAGGATCTGGCCGAGCTTTCCCACATGCTGGGCACCATCCGCAAGGACGCTCCCATCGAAACTGCGCCGGAGCACTACTGCCGCACTGCCGGGGACCCGGCTGCCGCAGCCCAGTTGCTGGCTGAGCTGGAAATGCACAAGCTGACCGCCCGCTGGGGGCTGGATGAATCCCCGGCAGCGGTTGCCGCCAGCGCAGAGACTCTGCCGGAAGTGCAGCCCGACCTGCTGCCCCTTGCGCCGGAAGGCCGATATGACCTGGCCCAGAACAAGAACGGCAGCTGGTACGCCGTGCAGGGGGATTCCGTTTACCTGCTGGATAACGACCGCCTGCCCTCTCTGCTGGATGCCGCCGGGGTGCAGCTGCGTGTGTTTGATGCAAAGCCGTTGTACCACATTGCACTGGAGCATGGCGGCGTTGGCGCGGCCATTGTGTTTGATGGCAAGCTGGCCGCCTACCTACTGAATCCTTCGGCCAGTGATTACCAGGCCGGGCAGCTGGCGGCAGAATACGCTGCTGCCCCCGCCTTTGCCTGCGCCGCCGCGCCGGATGCCGGGGCGCTTTCCGCCTTGCTGGATGTGCTTTCCACTAAGCTGGACGAGCAGGGCGGCCACGACCTGCTGGCCACGATGGAGCTGCCTCTGGCCCGCGTGCTGGCCGACATGGAGCGCATCGGCTTTGCGGTGGACGCCGAGGGCATCCGCCAGTTCGGCGATAGCCTGCGCGCCGAGCTGAACGGCATTTTGCAGAACATTTATGCTGAGGTCGGGTACGAGTTCAATCTGAACAGCCCCAAGCAGTTGGGCGAAGCCCTGTTTGACAAGCTGGGCCTGCCGCCCCGCAAAAAAACGGCCCGCGGCTATTCCACCGACGCCGAAACGCTGGAAAGCCTGCGCGCCTATAGCCCGGCGGTGGATGATATTTTGAAGTACCGCACCTATTCCAAGCTGCTTTCCACCTATGTGGAGGGCCTGCTGAAAGCCCTGGGGCCGGACGGACGCATCCATTCCACCTTTATCCAGACCGAAGCCCGCACGGGACGCATCAGCTCCACTGAGCCGAATTTGCAGAACATTCCCATCCGCACCGAGCTGGGCAGCCGCCTGCGCGGCTACTTTGTGGCCGCCCCCGGCGAAACGCTGGTGGACGCCGACTATTCCCAGATCGAACTGCGCATTCTGGCCCACATTACAGGCGATGAAGCCATGCAGCAGGCGTTTTTGTCCGGGGCAGACATTCACCGCGCCACCGCGGCCAAGATCTACCACATCCCGGAATCGGATGTCACCCATGAGCTGCGCACCTCCGCCAAGGCCATCAACTTTGGCATCATGTACGGCAAGGGAGCGTTCTCTCTGGGCAAGGACCTCGGCATTTCGGTCAAGGAGGCAGATACTTTCTTGAAAACGTATCTGAATACCTTCCCGAAAGTGGACGGCTACATGCAGAACTGCATTGAACACGCCAAAGAGAAGGGCTATGTAGAAACGCTGTTTGGCCGTCGCCGCCCGCTGCCGGAGCTGGCAAGCTCCAACTTCCAGGTGCGCAGCTCCGGCGAGCGCATGGCCCGCAACACACCCATCCAGGGCACCGCGGCGGATATCATTAAGCTGGCCATGGTGCATGTCTGGCAGCGCCTGCGGGACGAAAAACTGCAGGCCCGCCTGCTATTGCAGGTACACGATGAACTGATCGTGGAAGCGCCGGAAAACGAAGTGGAACAGGTCAAGCGTATTCTGAAAGAGGAGATGGAGCAGGTGGTATCCTATTCCGTCCCCCTCACCGCCGAAGTCGGCACCGGCAAGACCTGGCTGGAAGCGCATTAACAGATAGGAGGTAGGAAGTAGGAGTTAGGAGTTAATTAGGAATTAGCAATGAGCAATGAGAAATTGCAATGCTCCCGCCAACCTTGCTGCAAATCCCGTCATGGCATCTGTAGCAAGGTTTCGGAACGGTCAAGACCGTTCCCTACAGATCAAAATAAAAGGTTGCTAAAATCTTTTCGTTCCTATTAACTCCTAACTCCTCCCTCCTAACTTCACATGGGGGTATACAATGTATATTTTAGGCATCGAATCGAGCTGCGATGAGACGGCAGCTGCGATTGTGGAGGATGGAAAACATTTAATTTCCAACGTTATTTCTACCAGCGTCAAAGAACAGGCGCTTTACGGCGGTGTTGTGCCGGAAATTGCCAGCCGCCGCCATGCGGAATACATCAGCGCAACGGTGCAGCAGGCTTTGCAGGATGCCAACATGGCCATTGCGGATGTGGACGCGGTGGCCGTCACCTTTGCCCCCGGCCTGATTGGGGCCGTGCTGGTGGGGGTCAACTTTGCCAAGGGCCTGGCTTACGGCGCGGGCAAGCCGCTGGTGCCGGTACATCACCTGCGCGGGCACATTGCAGCCAACTATCTGACCCACCCACAGCTGGAGCCGCCATTCCTCTGCCTGGTGGCCAGCGGCGGCCACAGCCATATTGTGCAGGTAGAGGACTGGTGCAAGTACCATGTTCTGGGCCGCACGGTGGATGACGCCGCGGGCGAAGCGTTTGATAAAGTTGCCCGCACCCTGGGGCTGCCCTATCCCGGCGGGCCCAGCGTTTCGCAGGCCGCCAAAACCGGCGACCCGCACTATTACAAGCTGCCCACCCCGCATGTGGAGGGTAAATACAACGTGAGCTTTTCCGGCTTAAAGACTGCCGTTGTCAACGAGGTTCACAACGCTCAGCAGCGCGGTGAGGAAGTGCGCGTGGCCGATATGGCCGCCAGCTTCCAGGAGCGCATTGCACAGATCCTGGCCAAAAAGCTGCTGACCGCCGCAGCGGATACCAACGCCAAAACCATCTGCCTGGCGGGCGGCGTTGCGGCCAATGGCCGTCTGCGCCAGCTGGTGAACGATGGTGCCCAGAAGCTCGGCGCGAAAGTGTATCTGCCGGAATTGAAATACTGCGGCGACAATGGCGCGATGATCGCCGCGCAGGGCTACTATGAATTCAAGGATGGCAACATTGCAGACCTTACCCTGAACGGTCTGCCCACCCTTGCCATTGACTATCGCTAAGCGTTTTTTTGCTTAAAAAGCGGTTTTGCACGTTCAATTCTGCATTTTGCCCCTGTTCCCCATATTGCAAAACCCTGCCGCTTATTGTAAAATAAGAAAATCGACAATATTACAATCTACAATATTTTATTGGAGTGGAATACATGGCTGACGAAAAGTTTTCCAATTTTTTGACTGAGATCATTGACGCGGATCTTGCCGAGGGCAAGGTCAAGGAGATCCATACCCGTTTTCCGCCGGAGCCGAACGGCTACCTGCACATTGGTTCCGCCAAGGCCATTTACATCAACTACATGACCGCCAAAACCTATGGCGGTAAGTTTAACCTGCGCTTTGACGATACCAACCCCGCCCGCGAAGGCGACGAGTATGTGCAGAGTATCCTGAAAGATCTGGAATGGCTGGGTGCCACCCCCAACGGCGGCATTTTTTACGGCAGCGATTACTTTGAAAAGTGCTATGAATACGCCGAAAAGCTCATTCAGGAAGGCAAAGCCTATGTGGATGACCTGACCCGCGAGGAGATGCAGGAATACCGCGGCAACGATGCCGGTAAGCCCAGCCGTCC
>OLPF01001867.1_pt1 | contig 15751 bp, 18 predicted proteins | sample 1673121 | NCBI WGS metagenome assembly OLPF01 (sample SAMEA3136756, study PRJEB25190) | human gut metagenome
TTATGCTTGTCAAGCCCGTGCAGTCTTCAAATGCAGACGAGCCTATCGAGGTCACGCTCCCGTCATTGGGAATAACACTTGTGTTGCAACCATTTATTAATTTTTTCGTTGCGGTTTCAATAAGACAGTTGCCTGAACTGTGATATGTTGAATTATTTTTATCTACCGTTATACTTGTCAAACCCGTGCAGCGGGAAAATACAGACGAGCCTATCGAGGTCACGCTTGCAGGAATATTTATGCTTGTCAAACCCGTGCAGTCTCTAAATGCAGACGAGCCTATCGAGGTCACGCTTGCAGGAATGTTTATGCTTGTCAAACTCGTGCAGTAGGAAAATGCATAATCGTCTATCGAAGTTAAACTTTCTGGCAGGATTACACTTGTCAAACCTGTGCAGTAGGAAAATGCATAATCGTCTATCGAAGTTAAACTTTCTGGCAGGACTACACTTGTCAAACCTGTGCAGCGGAAAAACGCACGAGAACCGATTGCAGTCACAGGATAATCATCAATGGTGACCGGTATAATTATACTTTCAGGTACAGTTACAGTATCATTCAAACCGGTAATTGTAATTTCCCCATTAGAACAACTACATGTAAAAATATTTCCAAGAGAACTCAAAGTTCTAATCGTAACACTCTCGCTCGCTTCGCTTGCGTAATGCGTATTCGTCTCCGCGATTCTTTGATAAAAAACATACTCGGAATTTGGAGAAAGGCCCGTGAAAACATTGTTCTTCTGCCATGTCCCGTTGCCGAGACGATACTCATATCCATCGATCGCAACCAAAGTAATCGTTTTGTCAGTTTTTTTCTTAATTACCGGCGCAACGGGTATTCCGGCTGCAGATTTAAAGGTTCTAACCGTCAATCCGTTGCTCATTTCACTTGCATAATTGGTATTTGTCTCCGCAACTCTCTGATAGAAAACATATTCGGTGTTCGGAGAAAGTCCATCGAAAACATTGCTTGTCTGCCATGCCCCGTCACAGCATTTATACTCATAACCGTAAGTTCCGACAAGAACCACGCGCGTGTCTGTCACAGTTTCGGCAACAGGCACAGCAGGCGTGTCGGGAACAAACTTTGTATCTTCAGGAAAATTATATTTAACGGAGCTGGTTCCGGCAGAAACGCCCGAGGTGCATTTTACATAAGTAACAACAACTGTGTTTGCATCAACAACACCGTCGTATTCAATGTCGAAAGAAATTAAGCCTTTCATTTCGCTGTCAAATACTTTTGCGGAACCGCCGATAAGTTCTGATGGATCGTCGGTGGAAGCCAGGGTGAACGTGATTGCCTGACCGTTGAGGCTTACAGCATATAACTGGAAAGCAAGGGTGCAGTCATTGCTGTAGTAGTCTCTGTCCGTTGCTTTTTTAACTATTGTTGCGCCGTCTGCAACCTGAACAGACATTGAAACAGCGGAAAGCCCTTTATTTGCCTTTACGTCAATGGAAACGGGGACTTTGCCGTTGACAGGTTTACCAATGTTTACGGTATAATTAAAGTCAGCCTCGTTTCCCGTCTCTTCGAGTTTTTCCGTCTTGACGGAAAGTCCCGCGCTAACTTCGCTTGCATAGCCGGTCTCCGTTTCGGCAACTCTTTGATAGAAAACGTATTCAGTATTGGGGGTAAGACCTTCGAATACGTTGCTCGTCTGCCATTCCCCGCCGTCAATACGGTATTCATATCCGTCATAAGCAACAAGGGTGACTGACGTGGATGTCTTTTGCTTAACTACGGGCGCAGCGGGCTTTTCAACGAATTCTTTGACATTGACATAATTTCCTAACTCATATGTGAAATATGTGCTCGGGTTATCTAACGACAACCAACCTTCGTCCTCATCTCCGAAGTTGAGATAGCTTCTGTATACCTTCTGAGCAGGTTCTACTTCAGCGGAACCCGGACTCGTGGTCCAAGGAGCGTCAAACATGTAGTCAATGAGTCCGATTCCCATTCCGAACTGCTCTCCCTTGACGGGCTTGATCTCCATGTTGCTATCAAATTCAAAAAGATTCCAGTGAAGTTTTGCTTCTATACGGTATCCCTCGATGGAGGCAAACTGATAAGCCTGCTGGATCTTGAAATATCTGAGCGTATCGTTCGGGACGCTCTCCTTCGTGGGAAGGGGATATTCTTCATCAAAAACGTAACTGGTTTCCGAAACGAGTTCAACGGAATCGGCTATAAGGGCGAATTCCGGGTTATCGCCGTATCCGGCGCCACCGCCCCAATGCTGCCACCACCAACCGGGACCGCCGGCACAGGTTCCGACTCCGGGTGAGGACGGCTTTACGTTTTCGGGAGCAACGATTGAATAGGGAACTAACGAGAAGCAGGTGCATCCGTTTTCATTGTTATTGAGTCCGTCGGCATTCATGGGGTCAAATAAAAGCTGAACGCAGTCCGTGGCGTTTGCGCACGAATATCCGTTCATGGTCGTAGTGCCGTCGGCGTTTATCGTGGTTCCTCCGAAAGCAAAAGCTTTATGCTTGTCAACGACTTCCATGTAAACGATGATACCGCCGTTTTCATCGAAAATGTACATCATGTTGTCGGGATCTTCATCATCGGGGAATTCGCTGTAATATACCATTTTGATGGTGAGGGAGGGAAGATCTTCCGTCGGAATGTCATCGAGCATCGTTTCTTTGATAACCGCGGTGGTTTCGTTGAGTTCTTCAACGTATGCACCTTCCCAGAAGTCTTCGTCGGCAACGCCGTCGAGGACAACGTCGGAATCTGTTCTCGGAATAACGCCCTTGACATCTTCGGTCGTCGCGCTTGATGTGAACGCAAAGCCCGCAACGGTCGTGACCGCCATAGCGGCGGCCATAATTCCCGCAAGGATCTTTTTCATGAAATGTTACCTCCTCGTGCAGTATGTGGATAAAGAAATATTTGTTTTGGGGGGAAACGCATACGGGAAGGGAATATACGTTTCATTTGACATTTTCTCTCTGCCGTATTTGATTGATAAAAAGGACTACAGTGTCGCTCTTCCGAAGAACTTCACTGTAGCCCTTTTACGAGCTGATTATTCAGCTGATTGGTTTTTCCGGAATAGGAGAAACTTACGCTCTCTTTCTTCTTACTATAACAACCGCAGCGCAAGCAAGCGAAACAACAGCAAGAACTACGAATACGATCATGCTGAGGCTGCTTCCGTCGGAAGTGTTGGGATCACCGGAAGTAGTGGTCTCTACCTGCTCGGGCTCGGTAGGGGTCTCTTCCTGCTCGGGCAGGTTGTAAACTACTTCGCTGACGCCGGTGTCAAGACCGCTCATGCACTTGACGGAAGTAACTTTTACGGTTTCTGCATCAACTGCGGTAACGCCCTCGAGATCAAAGGTCATGAAACCTTTCATTGAGGAGGGGAAAATTCCTGCGGAACCGCCGATGACATCCGATACGTCCGCGGTGGAAGCGGTCGTAAAGGTTATAACCTGACCGTTAACGGCTACTGCGAGGTTGTTGAACGCCTGATATGCCTCACCGCTTTCGGGATCAAGTTTGACGTTACCCTTGTAATACTGGGTATCTTTTGCTTTTTCAACGATCGTAACTCCGTCGGCAACCGTGATGTCCATGGAGATTGCGGAAAGCGGTTTCGTAACATCAATGTCGATGGTTACGGTTGCTTTGCCGTCAACGGGCTCGGAAACATTAACCGTGTAGGTGAAGTCTGCGGCTTCCGCAGAGCTCATAACGATGAACGTCATGCCCATAACTACGGCTACGACCATGAAAATTGCTAAGAACTTCTTCATGTTTGTGTACCTTCCTTTAAGATAGTATTTGCCTTTCGGCATTATTGTCTCCTGCGTACTCATTATACAGCGACAGCCGCCACGCAGAAGACGCGCTGCCTTATAAAATAATCGGTCCACTGCATTCTTCGTCTTTCCCTCGCTTCCTTCCCTGCGGGAACGGCGAATTATGCGGAAAACCTCTTATTACGCCCACATTATATAACATATACCGCCGTATGTCAAGCGTTTTTTACGATTTTTTTATTGCCGGAACGAAATTTTCGATATTTGTCACTCAATTGGGGATAATTTGGACGATTTTGGAAAAAGTTCGGAAAACATATATTGTTTTGGACACGGCGGCAGTAATATGTCTATAAATTCCCGGTCTTTTTTGCCACGCAGTAGAATATTCGCATGGCGTCCTCAATGTCTATGACATTGTTGCCGTCAACATTTGCCGCGAGCAGTCTCCCGTCGGGGAGAGTATACTTTTTCGCGACATGGTAAAAGACAAGCATCGCGTCCTCGATATCGACCGCTCCGTCTGCCGTGACGTCGCCCTTCACAAACCCTGAAGGATAAGAAACCGTGAAATTTGAACTTTTTTGCTCGGTCGGTACCGCCGAACCGTCCTCCGCGACCAGTTCTCTCACTTCTATATCTATTTTCGTTTCCGTCGGATATGCATCAAGTCTGACCGTAAACGGAAGCACGAACATGATCCCGTCGTCGGTCACGTTTTGAAGATTTACGAACCCGATGCTGACCGCTCCCGCGCTCTTTTTCGTTTCAACGATCGAAAAACGCGCACCGACCGCGCCGACGGTTATTTCGGACGCGTCGATGTCGAGCAGTTCGGGATCGTACCGTATGATAAGTATTCCGTTCGCTATGCCCGGATTGTTGCCGACTGTCAGCGCAAGTTCCGACGTCATCCCCGGATGGGTCTCTTCGTCGGAAAGGCTCAGTTCGCAATCCGCCGCCGAAGACGCGACGGAAAACGCGAAAACAAGGCACACGCACAGGCATACCGCGATAAACTTTTTCGGAAATCCGCTGTTTTTCATTTTGACTCGTCCTCTAAAAGCGACTTGAAAGTTATGTTTTTCAGCGATCTTATCAGATCCCTGTTCAGGATCGCGATCGCCTTCCGTATGACGCATCCGCCCTTACCTTCCTCGACCCCCGGACGCGAACAGCAGCCGGACTCGGGATCAAGGCACGAATTTATATAGAGATCTCCGTTGATCGCCTTGAAAACATCGTATATCGAAGCGTCGGAGCTCGGGATAGTCATTATATAACCGCCCTGGTTGCCCTTGACGGATGAAACGAGCCCCGCGGAACTGAGTTTTCGCATGATCTTCTGCGTGAAAAGCGGCGTAACGCCCGTTCTCTCGGAAACCTCCGCGACAGTCATTTTTGTGTTGGTTTTAAGTAATTCGTAGACGATGCGGATCGCATAGTCCTGTTCTTTCGTTAGTTTCATACCGACACCATTCCATACTTAATTGGTATGTTTATATTGTATCACAAAAAATTCGCATTGTCAAGATGTTTTCAACTTCTCCGCGACGGAATACGACGTTTTTCTCGCTCCGCGCGGTATATAATGCAGGAAAGGGGGCGAAACAAATGACGACAGGATTTAAGAACGGAACGCTTTCGGTATATCTGAAAGGCGAGATCGACCATCACCGCGCCGCGGAGATCAGAACGGAGATCGATGACGCCGTCCGCGCCTACATTCCCGAAAAACTTGTTCTCGATTTCGGGGGCGTGACTTTCTGCGACAGCAGCGGGATCGCGGTCGTGACAGGCAGACGGAAACTGATGAGATCCGTCGGCGGCGAAGTCGAACTGACAAATCTGACGCGCCCGGTCGAGGCAGTTTTCCGTATGGCAAATCTTGAAAAAATCGTAACGATAAGGAGAGACAGGTAAAATGATCGTAAATTCCGCAGAACTGACTTTTGTCAGCCGTTCCGTCAACGAACGCTTCGCGCGCATGAGCGTCGCGGCGTTCGCATCCCAACTCGACCCGACCGTCGAGGAACTCGCAGAGATCAAAACAGCCGTTTCCGAAGCCGTGACCAACTGCATCGTTCACGCATACGGCTCCGATCTCGGCGCGGTCAGAATGAAGATGCAGCTTTTTGACGACAATACCCTGCGCGTGACAGTCCGCGACTTCGGCTGCGGGATCGAGAATGTCGGACAGGCTATGGAGCCCTGCTTCTCAACGGGTTCGGATGACCGCGCGGGTATGGGGTTCACTATAATGGAAAGTTTTTCGGACAGGCTTCGCGTCTCGTCCAAGCCCGGAAAGGGGACGAAAGTCGTCATGGACAGAAAGATCGTGAAACGTGGCTGATATGCGTCCCGACGAGAATAACCGTACATACGCTCCGGGCGGTTCGGAAGAAGAAAAACTCCTGAAAAACATGGGACTCGTTCACAGTATCGCTTCGCGCTTTCCGTATTCGGGCGTCGAATACGAAGATCTTGTTCAGATCGGAAGCCTCGGACTTCTGAAAGCGATCCGCAATTTTGACGAGTCGAAAGGGTTTGCGTTTTCTACATACGCCGTCCCCGTCATAACGGGTGAGATAAAGCGTTTTTTGCGCGACGACGGCGCGATCAAGGTCAGCCGCGCCGTCCGTTCCGATTTTATTAAGATAAGAGCCTGCACCGAAAAACTCCGCAACAGCCTCGGAAGAGATCCGACGGTCGGAGAACTGTCCGAAAACACGGGGCTGACGCTTGAAGAAGTCGTCGAGGCTCTCGACTCGGCGTCCCGTCCCGCATCGCTTGACGAAGCCCTGTCCGACGACGGTGAAAACACTTTGGCGGACACCGTCAGCGGAAGCGACTTTTCCGCAGATCTTGAAAGGATCGCACTCCGGCAGGGAATAGGCGAACTCGTTCCGGAAGACAGAAAACTCATAACGCTCCGTTATTTTTGCGCAAAAACACAGCAGCAGACAGCGGATATTCTCGGAATGAGTCAGGTTCAGGTCTCGCGGCGCGAAAAAAAAATACTCGAACGGCTTAAAGAATACGTCTGACAGACCGTGATTCTTTATGCCGTTCGGGCAATTTGCCGTTAAATAAAAAAAACCGACGCCGCGGAGAGGGCGGCGTCTGCGACCGTCCCGTCGCGTGGGATCGCGCCGTGCGTTCCTGCGTTTTTTTCGGGAGGATCGGGTTTATCTTTGAAAAAACGGCGCTTCGCCGTTTGCTCCGAGATTATACCATAAGGTGAGCCGTTTGTCAAGCCCCGTTTCCATTCCTTTTTATTCAATTCCGTAAGATAAAGTTCGTTTTTGGGTATTGACAACCGCGGGCGTTTGTGGTAAAATACCTTTGCTGACTTAAAAGCGGAAATAAACGGAGAGGTGTCCGAGCGGTTTAAGGAGCCGGTCTTGAAAACCGGTGACTCGAAAGAGCCAAGAGTTCGAATCTCTTCCTCTCCGCCATATTTTACGGAGAAGTACCCAAGTGGTGAAGGGGCTCCCCTGCTAAGGGAGTAGGTCGCGAAAGCGGCGCGAGCGTTCAAATCGCTTCTTCTCCGCCATGCAAAGTGCCGCGTTTGTGAAAAGCAAACTCGGCGCTTTGCAATTACTGTGTACATGGATCCGCCGGCGTGTACCGAGCCGCTTTTAGTTCAAATACCGTCGGAAACACAGCCGTTTTATTTGCGGTTTTGCAAGTCGTAACGCTTGCTCCGACCGCGAATGAGACGGTTTTTTTCCGAACATTTTTAAAGGAGGCTCAGCGTTTATGTTGACCGCAAAAAAAGCACTGTCTGTTCTCATGGCACTCGTCATTTGTCTCGGGATCGTCTGCGCATGCTCACCGAAAACGGAGAACACGCCCTCCACGACCGAACAGACGACGGAAATCGCAAAAGTTACCTTTGTCTTCGCCGTTACGGGTAAAGACGGAAAAGTGAAGGAGTATACTGTCTCGACTTCCGAGAAGTATCTCGCCGACGCGCTTATCGCCGAGGGAATTCTGAACGCCGATGAAAAGGCGAGCGGACTTTATACCTCGATCGACGGCGTCGTCGCTTCATGGGATGACGACAACGCGTGGTGGATGATAACCAAAGACGGCGAGATGACCTCGAAGGGAATGAACGAACTTCCTGTTTCCGAGGGCGACCGTTACGAAGCCGTTTATACGATCGGTTATTAGACAAACATAAAAACAGTATGCGAAACAGGCGATCCCGATGATCAAAGGGATCGCCTGTTTTTTCTTGCGGAGATTTACTTTTGAACGGCAAATTTGACAAGTCCGAGCATCTCTCTGACCCACGACGCGCTTTGAAGCGCGAACGGCGAGTGCGACGAATACGATGTCGGAACAAGCCCGTAACGCTTTGCGTAGAGCGAACTTCTGAACTGATGATAGGACTCCGTGACGATGACGATGTTTTTGTCAAGCCCGAGATCTTCGATTATTTTTGCCGAATATTCCATGTTCGTATCGGTATCGACAGCCTCGTTTTCGCATATTATTCTTTCGGGGTCGATGCCCTTTTTGACCAATTCGTCGCGGATGCACTGCGCTTCCGTGATGTTTTCGCCTTTCGCGCGGCCGCCCGTCGCGATGCAGACCGTCTGCGGATGCGCGGAAAGATAATCGTAAGCCGCGTTTATCCTTGTCGCAAGCGAAAGAGACGGGACGTCTCCTTTGACCTGCGCTCCGAGAACCACGACCGTGCCTTCTGCTCCCGTCGGCGTATTGAACTGTCCCGAAAGAAGAAAACCGAACAACGTCAATGCGGTCGTCAGCCCGATGAAGAAAAATGTCCATACGGCTCTCATCACGGGTTTTGCCGCATTCGGAAATATCTTGTAAGCGAGCAGTTTCAACTCGGGAACGAAGAAAAGATAAAGCCCGACAAAAAGAATTATCGCGTTCGGAAGTCCGAAAATGCCGTATATACACGTCTGAACGAGTCCGAGGTAAGACACCGCGGCGCCCGCGATGCGGAAAAAGCGTCTGCGCGCGAGTTTCATCCCGTGCTGTTTGGGAGTTCTGTCTTTTTTTATGCCGTCGAATATCAGCGCCGCCGAGAGAAAAACAAGCGCGATAAACACGGGCAATATGACTGTTATGAACATTCTTTTCTCCTTTCGGCGTCCGTATATTCAGATTATAACACGCCGCGCCGACGGCTGTCAATCGTCTTAAAAGGGTTTTATAACTAATTCACCGTATCTTAATATTTTGAATACAATGTATCAGGTAAAGAATTGTCGGAGGGATATATAAATGAAAATAACGAAAGAAAGCGCGATCAGCGCCGGACTGCTTGTGCTGTCGCTCGTGAATCAGATTTTGACGATGTTCGGACATTCTCCCTTACCGCTCGAAAACGATGCCGCAAAAAACATTATTTCAACGGTCTTTCTTATCGGAACGAGCGTTTACGCGTGGTTTTCGGATAATCCCGTGTCAAAAACAGACTGCGCCTGCGTGACGCTGAAAAAAGCATTGCGAAAGGGGCATGTCAGCGAAGAAAAGGTCAGGGAACTCATCGCGTGGATAGAGTCCGACGAACTCGCCGAGGAAGGGGATGGCTTGAAAAACGATGAAAAAACCGACAAATAAAATGCTTGCGGACTTCTGCAAAGAAAAAGCGAAAGCGAAGTCCGTTTATATGTGGGGAGAATACGGAAGACCCGTCACGGAACGCACGATAGCCGCGAAAGCGAAGCGCTATCCGTTGAGATACACGGAAAAAAGACAGGCAAAACTGCGAAACCTTGTCGGAAAAGGTTATATCGGATGCGACTGCGGGGGACTGTATAAATATTTCCTGTGGTCGGACGGCGGAAAAGCGCCTCTCCGTTACAGAAAAGCCACGGACAGAAACGCCTCCGGTATGTATTCCTCGGCAACGGAGCGCGGAAAGATCTCGGATATGCCCGAGATCCCCGGACTTATCCTGTATATGCCCGGGCATTGCGGCGTTTATGTCGGGGACGGATACGCGGTCGAATGCACTCTCGGCGCGTTCGGCGACGGGATCGTCAGAACGCCCGTCCGTGACCGCGGTTGGACTCATTGGCTGAAAATGCCCGAAATAGATTACCGTGAACAGGCGGAAAACGCGCATATCCTGAAAAAGACCGTTGACGCCGTCGCTCTGCGCTCCGAACCGTCCGCGACAAAAGGAAAACGGCATTTTTATATTCCCGAAGGAACGCTCGTCACGGTCGTCCGCGAAAACGCGGCTGAAGCCGACGGGCTTGTATGGGACGAGATCGAATGCGACGGCGTCGGAGGCTTCTGCGCGGGAAAGTACCTGCGCCGCGTTGAGATCGCAAAAACAAAAACAACGACGGACGCTCTCGCTCTGCGTTCCGAACCGTCGGTGACTTCCGGAGAGCGGTTTTTTTACATTCCGCGGGGTAAAGAGGTTTCCGTTCTGGAGGAAAAAGCCGCCGTTGCGGACGGATATACCTGGGATAAGATCGTTTTTAACGAAACGGTCGGTTACGCTGCGGACGAATTTCTTGTCTGATGACACGGATTTTTCATAAATTCGGGGTTCGCAGCGGGGAAGAGTATTGTAAAATGAGCGTGGGAGGTGAAAAATATGCCAAAGAATTATCTGATATTCCCCATGAAAGTCATGGGGATCACTCAGACCTATGACGGAACGACGTCACACCGTGACAGTTCTCTCGGAGTTCCCGCCGATTATCCCATAGACATCGCGGGAAAAGACACGGGACGCGAACCGTTTTTCTGTCCGTGCGACAGTATGGAGGTCGTCAAAATAGCGGGCGATGCGAACGGCAACAATCACGCGAACGGCGCGTGGCTCGTTTCGACTTCCGAAGTCGATTTCGCAGACGGGACGCGCGATTTCGTAACGATCAAGTTCGTTCACATGAACAATTCCGATTTCGGCAAAAACGGCATCTATGTCGGACGCGTGTACAAACGCGGAGAGTTGATCGGACACGAGGGCTCGTCTCACGCGACGGGCAATCACATTCATATGTCGGCGGGCAAAGGAAAACTCAAGGGATCGGGCTGGAAGCAAAACAATCGCGGCGCGTGGGTCATAACCACGACGAACGGAACGGCGAAACCCGAAACGCTTTTCTTTGTCGATCCGTCTTTCACGACGATCCGCAATGCGCGCGGGCTTTCTTTCAAAGAGGTTCCGCAGACGGATCGGACGGATCTGATCGGGATCGAGACGGGCGCGGTCAGGATCAAAAAAACGACCGCGGCGCTGGCTCTGCGTTCCGAGCCGTCCACGAATACGGGAACAAGGTTTTTCTATATTCCGCGTTCCGCCGAGGTCTCCGTCATATCCGAAAACGCGGCAAACGGGGACGGGTATTCATGGGATTGCGTTCTGTTCAACGGCGTCATGGGTTACAGCGCGAACAGATATCTCGTTTGAATAAAGCAAAAAAAGAGCATTCTTCGCGGAATGCTCTTTTTTGTACTGTCTTTGTATTATATTCGGGAGAAGTTCACGAGCAGGGCGAGCGCGAGCATCACAGCCGCATATACCATCGGCGCGGGGCTCAGAAAAATTCCCTTGACAGAGCCTTTTTCCGCATGGGGAAAGGTCTTGCTCTTTTTTATGAAAACGACCGTTTCGTATATCGCGCAACATGATCCGACGGCGCAGACGGACACCGTTGTATAGAAATCCGCCTTTGAAAAAGCCTCTTCGGAAAGAATGTTTCCGAGCATACCGAAACCGACGGAGAACATATTGTTGCAGAGATGCAGGACAACGGGAACGATCAGCGATCCCGTCTCGTATGCAAACCAACCGAGTATCAGCCCCATCACGAACGCGACGGGCATCTGATTGAAATTCGCGTGCATCAAAGCGAACAGAAATGCGGAGAAAAAGATCGCGCCTCTGCCCATATACTTTTTCATCGTTCCGAGGATCGCACCTCGGAATACGGCTTCTTCGAGTATCGGCGGCAGAACTGCCATCGCGATTATCCAGAGCGCGGCTTCAAACCCGTTGTTTGCCGTGAATGAAGTCGCTTTCAGCGGTTTGATAAATCCGACGGCGCGTATCAGTTCCGTGAAAAGAAACGATGTCACGACCGATGCGAACATGAAGGAGAACGCGGCGGAAACGGTTCTGAAAAATCTCGGTTTTGCGAGAGAGATGCGTTCCGCGTTCGGAACTGTCTTTTTCACGATCAGCAGATACGGGATCTCAAACAGCAGGGGATAGAGAAGTTGGGGAATTATCAGATTTCGAACATTGAGAGAAAGTCCCGCGCTCTCGGGGATCAGCCCGACGGCGAAAGAGATCAGCATCTGCGCTGGGAACGCGATGAACAAAAGCAAAGTCAGCCGCATGGCAACGTTTTTTCCGTTTTCCGTCTTTCTCACCTCCGACAAACCGGTATCCTCTGTCGTTATAATAGCACATTTTTTTGCCCGTTGCAACAAAACGCTTGACATTTTACAAAAAAGATATATAATTATTAGTATAAAAATCTTTTGGGAGCACCGTATGAGATCCAATCATTATCTTTGCATACTTTTCCCTCTGACGGTCGTCGGCGTTATTTTTCGCTTTGTCGAATTGATCTACGGCGTTGAGGCTGACACCGGCTATTATGTCAGGGGCAGTCGGCTTTACATATATTTCAACGTGTTTTTAATCGTCGCCGTGCTGTTTTTGCTCACACAACTCGTTTGGCGCGTCAAGTCGAAAGTGATCCCCAAGAAAAGCGTCGTCCGTATCTGCAACGATCCGTTTTCCGTTTCGGGAATTGCCTTTTTGCTCGCCGCCGCCGGCATAACGGCGTCGTCCGTTATAAGACTTTTCACGACCGACTCCGTCGTCAGATCGTTTGTTTACGGCGTCCCCGGCGTTACGTTCAGACAGGTTCTCGGCAGTTTCGATTTTTGGATAATTCTGACCGCCGTTCTTTCCTCCGTCGTTCTCGTCGCGTTTGCCGTCGATCCGAAAAAATGCGTAAACCGCACGTTCCTGAACATTCTGACGCTTGCTCCTGTTATCCATTTCGTTCTTAGAATGCTCAACATCTTCTCTAAAACATCTTCAATCCTCAGCCGCGCTTATGACAGTTTTACGATCCTTTCTCTCGGATTTTTCGTACTGTTCTTTATGAATTTTGCGAAGATGATCGTCGGAATGCCGTCGCGTAAGCATATTTTCGCGTTCGGCTCCGTCGCGTTCTTCCTCGGCATCACGCGTATCGCCGAAACGGTGCTGTATTTTGTCGGCTCAAATGCGCATAAGATCGACGTTGAACCCGCGACCGCCGTTTCCGATCTGATCGTTGCCGTCTGCATCTGTATCTGCATGATACGCATCAACTCGCTCCCCGAAACGAGAGAAAAAACCGCCGCGGCGGATGAACCCGTCTCGGACGCGGAATAAAGTTAATACAAATAAAAGCAAAGGCTGCCGTCGGGCAGCCTTTGTTCCGTCAGGGGGTTGAAAAAAGATATTTTTTGCATTTTTTGCCGATAACTTCGGAGATCCGTCGATGTCCGACACTTGAGCGGCATATCTCAACGGTGTTTTTACGGAATCTGATTTAATATTCTTCCGTCGGTTGAGATTGTAACTACCCGCCAAGGAATGAATTTTCCGCTCTCCCGAAGCGCACATACGGCGGCATTTTCAAGCCCTCCGCAACACGGCACCTCCATGCGGACAACCGTCACGCTTTTTATATCGTTCGCCGAAATGATCTGCGTCAACTTGTCGGCATAGTCACATTCGTCCAGCTTCGGACAGCCGATCAGCGTGATGTGATTACGGATAAAATCATTATGAAAATTTCCGTAGGCAAATGCCGTACAGTCGGCGGCAATAAGAAGATTCGCACCGTCAAAATACGGGGCATTGACCGGCACAAGCTTGATCTGGACAGGCCACTGTGAAAGCTGACTTTCAACCGTTCCGTTATGACATACCGCGGCTTCGCGGCGAATTGCTTTTGACTGCGTTCCGGGACAGCCGCAAGGAAGCGTTCCGTGAGTTTTTGCCGACTTTGCCGCCTTGACCGCCGCTTCATTATAAGCAGGTGCTTCGCGCTCTTCAAAAGAGATCGCATTTGTCGGGCAGGCCGGCAGACAGTCTCCCAGACCGTCGCAGTAATCCTCGCGCATCAGCTTCGCCTTGCCGTCGATCATTTCGATAGCTCCCTCGTGACAGGCGGCGGCACACGCACCGCATCCGTTGCATTTTTCTTCATCGATCCTTATTATTTTTCTCAACATTTGCTGTTCCTCCATTTTGTTTATTGACTTTACAGGCTGATTATACTATAATTGATACGAAAATAAAATTGAAATTTCAACAAACGGAGAGACTATGAAAGATTTTTTTGATATTTTGCAAGAATGTCCGCTTTTTGATCGGATAGGGGACGAAAGTCTGAAAGAAATGCTCGGTTGTCTCAATGCAAAAGAACGCAGTTATAAGAAGGGCGATGCCGTATTTGCCGAAGGCGATAAAGCAAAGTATTTAGGCATTGTCCTTGAAGGAAGCGTTCAACTTGTCCGTGTGGATTATTACGGCAATCGCAGTATTCTGACAAACATTGAACCGCCGCAACTGTTCGGCGAAGCCTTCGCCTGTGCCGGGATGAAATCGTTGCCGGTTGATGCGGTCGCCGCAACGGATACGAGGATCCTGTTATTAGATGCACAGCGTATCGCCCGTCCATGCGGAAACGCCTGCCCCTGTCACGGTCAGACAATATTAAACCTTCTTCATATAGTTGCAAAGAAAAATCTTGTTTTACATCAGAAAATTGAGATCACTTCAAAACGCAGTACAAGAGAAAAGTTGATGACATACCTGCTGTTACAGGCGAAAAATGCAAAAAGCCACACTTTTACCGTTCCGTATGATCGTCAGGAACTTGCCGATTATCTTGAAGTGGACCGAAGCGGACTTTCGGCGGAAATCAGCAAGTTGCGCAATGAAAAAGTGCTTGAATGCAGACGAAGCACCTTTACCTTGCTCTGAATTATGGGATAAGATATATGCGTTATATTTGAACCGAGGGGTTCAAAAAGGGAAGTTATATATCTTTTAGTATCCGTTTTGGGCGTTTTTTGAAATAAAGCTCAAATGTCAAAATCAAAAGTCCCTCAAAAGCCGCTTAAATGAGGAATCAACAAGAAAAACACCATTGACATCCAACCCGTAGGGATCAGATATCAACGGTGTTTTCATTTGCGGAGACGGTGGGATTCGAACCCATGTCCCTCAGGGGCGTCATGATTTCGAATGTAAGGCAATTTTGGGAAAAACGCGTCCGGTGTGGTCGATACTTTTCGGTTCACCTAAACCGATTTTCGAAAAAAGAAAAGCCCGTTTCCGGACTTTTCAAAATGATATGTATCCCGGTTTTTTTGTTTTCATTGTAGTTCTGTGCGAATCTCCATCAGAATTTTCCCGAGTAGGTTTTGTCCCTCCTTGTCCTTGCACCGTTCACAGGTGCATTTCCCCCAGCGATTATCATGCCAATGATTTCCTTCTTCCAAATAGGCATCCCCGGTGGACTTGAGCATTTCAGCAAGCTCGGGAACAGAGAATTTGGCTTCCAAAATCTCTTTCATAATTACAGGAGATTTTTCATCCCAGTCGGCGGGCAGATTCGGTTCCTTCTTCCCCATTTGCTTCACTCGAACAGGATTTTTTTGTAATGTGTATTTGATTTTATCCTTCTCATCACAGCATTTTTGCGCCTGAAAGGCGGCTTCGGCATTCGGGTACACAAGTCCCTTGTATGCAAAGGGATACTGATAGAAATTGGATAAAAAGCGATATGCATCGCGGAAGGATGTGATTTTGTTCATTTGGATTCTCCTTTGCAAAGAGCGTCTTTAATTTTGTGGTAGACAAGCTGGTTCGGGTAGTAGCGGTAATCGGCAAAGATTTCGATTCCGTTATGATAATAGAATTCGGCTATGGAGGCGGC